>Ga0302323_100000915_pt1 | contig 23877 bp, 22 predicted proteins | sample Fen_T0_3_FD_201950 | JGI IMG/M metagenome (GOLD analysis project Ga0302323, IMG submission 201950) | Peat permafrost microbial communities from Stordalen Mire near Abisko, Sweden - Fen_T0_3 | ecosystem: Environmental > Terrestrial > Soil > Wetlands > Permafrost | place: Sweden: Abisko... | reverse complement strand
ATGGCGACGAAGCGCGTGATGCGCTCGGCTCGCGTCTCCGGCTTCTTCGCCGTCTGTACACGGTACAGGATCGCGTAGCGGTTTGCGCCGTCGAGCGTCTCGAAGAAGGCGAGCGCTCGAGCGTTTCGGGCGAACGCGGCGGCCAGATCTGCGGGCACACTCGAGGAGCCCGCTCCGTCGTATGCGCGCTCCCACCGTCCGTCGCACTTTGCGCGCTCGACCTCGGCAAGACCAGGCGGCTGCATGGAGCCGGCGGCGATCAGCGCCTCTGCCTTCGCGCGGTTGATTTTCGACCACGGGCTCTTGGCCTTGCGCGGCGTGAAGCGCTGGAGCCACCAAGCGTCGTCGAGCTTGCCTTTCTGGCCGTCGATCCATCCCCACGCAAGAGCCCCCTCGATTGCCTGCGCGTAGGTGATCGACGCCGAGCTCGTCCTGGCCTTCGCGATCTTCAACCACACACCGCGCGATGAAGCGTGGTGAGCCGCGAGCCATCCGGACCAAGCCTTCGGCGTTGCGAACGAGAGCACCGGCAGGTCCTTGGCCGTAGTCCCCACCGTCGCCCCTCGCGCAGCGTCGCTCTTGCCGGAGTGCTTGGGCACACCTACTCTCCCTGCCAGTACTCGAGCGACTCCCCGGCGCGACCCATGAAACGCAGCTCGCGCGGCTTGCCGTCGGCGGCGCTCGGCATCTCCGCGAGCAGGCCGAACCGCCCGGTGTCGGGGTACTCGCAAACTTCTGGGGACAGCAGAGTGCTCACCGCCAAAAACCTGAGGTCAGCCGCGGACGTGTTGAGGATGTGGTGCGCGGTCTCCGGCCCACCCGGCGGGCACGCGACGATGTCACCCGCGCGGATGGGGTGTCGAGCATCGCCGAGGCGGATCTCGCCTTGGCCTTCGACGACGAAGAACATCTCTTCGTTCACGCTGTGGCAGTGGAACGGAAACGCGCTCTTGCCTGGAGGAAGAACGGTCAGGTTGTACCCGAGTTGCTTTGCACCCAGCTGTCGGCTGGCGAACGCGATGCGCGCTTGGTAGCTGCCGCTCGCTTGGCCAGCTCCAGGGATGGACACGCCGTACCCCCAGGGCTGAAGATCGAGGGCATCGATGTTGAGTATGGGATGCGTCATGGCCCCTTGTGTACCAAGGCACGACATCGAACGATTGAACAAACGCGACAAACGCCGCACACTTGTAGCCCGTGAAGAAGAGCTGGCTCGAGCGGACGAGCGGAATCCTCCATCCGAGAGCCGCCGCGAAGAACTTTCGACTGACGAGGCACCCTCCGTCCAGAGCCCTCGCGCCGTTCGTGGCCCGGTATTGGGTTATGCGCTGGGCGCTGGCAAAGCCCTATCGCCAGACCGTCATCCCGTACCCGTGCGTCAACCTCGCGGTACAGCGTGGCCAATCGGGCGTCTTCGGCGTCGCGAGCCAGAGCATCTCGCGCGTGCTCGAAGGCGAGGGACTCGTCTTCGGCGTGCAGTTCTTGCCGGGTGGCTTCAATGCCTTTTTTGGGAAGTCCATGGCGGGCCTCACGGATCGGTCGACCCCGATCGGCGACGTGTTCGACGAAACCGGGCACGAATGGGAGGCGGCGATTCTTTCGCTGGATGACGACGCTGCGATGATTGCGCATGCGGAATCTCGCCTTCGAGCGAAGAGCCCCCAGCGGCACATCGATGCGGATACGGTTCTTCGCATCGTGAACACCATCGCCGACGAACGTGAGATCACGAAGGTCGATGATGTCGTTCGCCTCGCGGGACTGAGCAAGCGCACCTTGGAGCGTCTTTTCCGTCATTACGTCGGCGTCGGCCCGAAGTGGGTCATCCAGCGTTACCGTCTCCAAGAGGCGGCAGAGTACGCCGCGACAGACAAGCCACGCGACTGGGCCGACCTTGCCGCCCGCCTTGGCTATGCGGATCAAGCGCACTTCATTCGCGACTTCAAACGGTTCGTCGGACAGTCGCCGACCCGTTACGCGGCTAGTTCGGGAGCGCAAGGAGAGCTCGAGCGAGGCGGCACGCGGCCTGTCCCGCGCTTGCGACGCCACTAAATGGCCGCGCCTCGGGTGGAGAAGCATCGACTGCGGCTAATGTGCTACAGGGCCAGTATGCGTTCCGGGCGAACCAAGACCACCAGCTTCTCGCCGGATGGCAACACCCTGAAGAATCTGAAAGCGCTCGCAGCTCGGCGCCACAACGGCAACGTGTCAGCCTTACTCGCGGAGATTGCAACGCGTGAAGCAAAGTTCGCGGCGGCCGAGGCTTACTTCGAGAAGTACGGCATTCCGCCGCTGACCCCCGAAGCAATCGAGCGAATCGAGGCGGAGTGGCAAGGGGGCACCTCCCCCACCGCGCGCGATCGAGCGCCCCTGCTCGTCGCATGTGGCTTCGCGCCCAGCGCGCAGAGTCACGCCCGCGCCCATTCTGCCGTCGAGCGTCGCGGCCGAGTTCTTCTTCTGTCGCGGGTTGGTGATCACCGAACCCGAACGATTGATTTTGCTCCCCAACAGCTCCACAAGTAAGAACTTTGCGTCGTGTGTCGTCGTGGATTTCGCTGCGGCAAGAAAACGACGCCTCGAGATTCGCGTTCCGGCAGCTCGGGCTGGCACTGGGGCGGCGTCTCGAGCGGTCGAATGGGGACGGCAACTCGCAGCGGGCGAGGTTCGATCTCGGGCTGAGATCGCCCGGCGAGAAGGCCTTTCTCGAGCGCGGGTTACCCAAATTCTCGGGCCCGGCCACGCGCAGCGCGCCCGCGGTGCCAAACCGTAGGCCCGGCCGCTGCAATGCGCTAATCTTGGGCCAATGAGCGACCCGCTCACCGCCAGCGACTTTTGGCCACTGATTCTAAAACTGCCGCATGACGAGCGCGTGCTCCTAGCCAAGCTCGCGCTGCGAGCGGCAGCCCAGGACGATTCGTCGGCGCCTGCGTATGCGGCCGCGCCACCCGCACCGGACGAGTTCTCATCGGATGACGAGCCCCTCGCCTGGGAAGCCGAAGGTTGGGAGGAGTTCGGTGCGCCGCGGTGAAATCCGCTGGTACACGTTCGCGCTTCCCGACAAGCGACGCCCCGTGCTTCTCTTGTCCCGTGATTTCGCGCTATCCAGTTTGAATGAAGTGATCGTAGTACCCGCTACGCGCACTATCCGTGGCATCGACACGGAGGTCGTGCTCACCGAAGACGACGGCATGCCTACTGCGTGCGCTCTCAATTTCGACCACGTGTCTCTTGCGCGCAAGGAGCGCTTGGGTGCGACACTCACCAACTTCGATGAGAGTCGTTGGGGCGAAGTCGAACGCGCGCTGCTGGCCGCCTGAGGCTTCGCTCGCGGCACGTAAGGACTCGCAGTCGCCCACGATCGGCATTTCGATGGGAAGGTTGCACGACTTCGCAGAACGCGGCGATCTCGACGAGGTCCGAAGGCGTTTGGACGACAGCTACCCGTCGATGCGCTCGATGAAAGCGACGAAACGGCGCGGCCGCGTTCGGCCATGCCGAAGTAGTTCGGCTCCTTCTCGAGCGGGGAGCCGCCGTCGATCAGACGGACGGCGACCAGTTCCGAACCGCACTGATGATCGCGGCAGGAAACGGTCACTTCGGCGCAGTCCAGGTCTTGCTTGAGCACGGCGCCAACTGCAATGCCGCAGACGACTATGGCGAGACGGTACTCGTGAGGGCCGCAGGTAGCGGCAACGTTCAAGTGATTCGGGCGCTGCTGGCCGCCGGCGCCGATCCGTCACAGCCAGGCGAGCTCTTACACCTGCCGCACGAGGAGGCGCTGCACCGTGGCTTCGCCGACCCCGAAGCCCTGCTTCGAACCGCGCTCGACGCGAAGCGCCGATAGCCACACCTTGCAGCGCCACCACCAAGGGCGGCTCTAGTTCTTTCTTCAGCCGCGGGTTGGTTGGTGATCACCGGCCCCGAACGCCTTGCGAGATTTTGCTCCCGAAGCGTTCGATTTCTCGAACCTGGAAATACGCGAAAAGCGCGCAAGAACGCGCTCCCGCCGGACAAACCGGCGGCCCGGCGAGCAGTCCCGTCGGCAAGATCGAGCGGGCTAACAGGTTCCGTTCGCTGATGGCCTCCGAGGGGCTCACGCGCTCGGGCCTGGCCGGCAGGCTCGGCGTCTCGCGGGCTTGGGTAACGAAAGTCCTTGGCCCGCGACGATGAGATCTCACGGTGCCCGCGCCGGCACCGCTTCCGGCGTTGAGCGGGGCGTCCGCAGCCAGAGAAGCGCGCCGAAGGGCTGCGGGCAGTGCCGGTGCTGCCGGCGCCAAAGATTCGCCTTACGCGGCCGCGAGTGATGCTGTCGGCGCCGCTGGCGCCAACTCGCAATGGGTGACGTAGCCGCCCTGCACCGCCCGCTCATGGCTGCTGCTTACGCGCGTCGAAGCTCCGTCCGTACCGGTGTATGATCACGCTGTGAATCCCTTCGCTACGCTGTTGAGTACTGAGTGCGCCTCCTACCTGTCGGGCGTTGCTTCTATGCGATCGATTGGTGAAGAGGAGCCGGCGCCGACCCCGAAGCAGGTGCAGCAGATGTTGGGCATCTGACTCGCCGCCAGCCTTGAGGGCGATGAGGGCCGCGACACGACCTTTACGATGTGCTTCGCCCGCCCGACGGACGGCACGAACGGTTTCATATTCCGCACGCCGCTCCCAGCTAACTCGAACACATTGCGCCGTCTTGGCGCTGCCATTGATCTTCATCGCGGGTTTGTCTGCGTTACGCCATCAGCCAACGAAGGCTTGGACATCGTAGGCATCAAGGTCATGCGCGGCCATCGAGAGATCAAGCAGGGGCACGGCATCACAATGGCACTCTGCATCCGCGTCTTTGGCGCCGGTGTCCTCAGTGTCAGCTACGGCGGAATGCCGCTCCTCGTCCACCGAGGCGAGCACACACAAATCATCAAAGATCCGCTTCAGACTGAACTATCATTACCAACGCGCTTGCCCCCGGTTCAGCTGCCTGATCCCGTGGGCGTGTACTACGTTGCTGGGAGATACCTGACGGAATCGATGGTGCACATTGGTCACGGCGGCACTCTGTTGGCGATTCCGGACGACGTTGATTGGGAGAACGAGCTTGGTGACGCTCAATCTCTCTTCAAAGGAGGCCCAGTTCCCTGCACGCTCGTGCGTGATGCGCTGCTCGACGCATCCCAGCAAGAGCGCGATAAATTTAACCTAATGGCGCCCGAGGTCCACGCTGCGGCGAACGCGGGCGACCGCGCCGCGCACGTGCTTGGCCGCCAGCTCTACTCCTCGACTGACAATGAGGTCGAAGGCTGTCTCGATTGGTTGGCGCAATTGACGGCCACAGATGGCATGACGATCGTCCGCAGCGACCTCACGGCCCTAGCGTTCGGGGTGATCATTCAGGCCAGGAGCGACGGCGAGAATCCACGCATCCTGCGCCAGGGTCTCCTAGACGCGACTCCCACCGATATTCGACTTGAGGACCTCGGCGGGGGCCGGCACCAGTCGGCTGCGCGGGCATGCATCAGGCTGAAGGGCGCGGTCGCCTACGTGGCAACGCAAGACGGAGGCCTCACAACCGTGCGCTGGGACGAAAAGCAGAACGCACTCGTAGTGATGCGGGACTTGGAGCTTCTGCTGTAGCCCGGGCGGGGGCAACGCCGCCCATGGCGCTCACCGAAGCCCCGCGCTTCGCAACGGTACCCGGAAGCCGCCGCAGCTTCTTTCAGCTGCGGATTCGGCTCTTTCTCTGGGCTCCCCAACAGCCCCTCAAGTAAGAACTTTGCGTCGTGCATCGTCGTGGATTTCGCCGCGAGAAAACAACTCCGGGGCGCTAGGGTTACGGCGGCGGCAGCACGCTTAGGCCGGCCGGGGCGCGCCATCGAATGGCAGCGGCAGTTGGAGGCCGGCGAAGTCCAATCCCGAGCGCAGATCGCCCGACGTGAAGGCCTTTCGAGAGCGAGCGTTACGCAGATACTAGGGAAATTGTCTACGCGGAGCCACGGGCGCACGGGCCGGCCGTAGTTCAGAGCGCTGTATCACGCGCGCACCGAGGCCATACTCACGCGGGGCAAGTCGCGCGTGCTACCCATGCGAGGGTTTCGGCGGAAGCGGCACCCAGCGCCCGAAGCTGCCGTCGGAACGAGGCACGGACCAACGCAATTGGACGAACTGGGATAGCTTCGCTATCCACCCCCTCTTCTCAATCGTCCAACGGTGAGTGGTTCGAGTCTCAGTCTCGTGGCGGATAAGTTCGAGTCCGCCGGTCTGGTAGGCGAGAAGGACGTCTTCCAGATCGGTCACGGGCAAGGTGCCCTTTTGCACGACAATCACCTTATCGACGCCCACGGCTCGCAGCTGCTCAGCAGAAGGTAGGTCCTCGCGGAATACCACCCAGCGATTATCGAACGCTCCCGGCAGTGGCTGTCGACCACCTCCGTCACGTCTCGAGTCGAGGATAAAAGCGGGGGCCACCGTCGGCCCCGTTGGGAACGATCCTTCGCACTCTGCGCCGGCGGAAAGAACTCGAAGCACAGACTGCATCGAGATCGACTCGGCGCCGGCAAACGAGGTTGTATTGATAGCTAGAACCGGCCGAAGGCCGCGCTCCCCGAGGGCAAGAGCGAGCAAGACTGCCGCTTCTCCAGGCAAATCGATGACCACGGCGGCCCTCTCTTGAAGCCACGAGGTGTCCACCCCGCCGAACGCTTCTCGAATCGACCCGGCAGACGCAGGCTCTTCCTCGTCGTCGGTGGCCCCCTCGACCGGGTCGAAGATCGCTAGCTTCCCACACGCGCATGCAGGTCGGGTCGCTCGAGAAGCTCTATCTCCGCCTCACGCGCTTCCGCGTCAAGTGCGACCGCGAGGCAAGCAAACTTGTCCGCCAGCTCACGGCCAACAAGCAGAGGGAAGTCGCAGAGTCGCGACTGCCCGCCGTCATCAAGATTCCATTTGAAGGATTCGGACACGGAACGGCGAACCACGGCCTCGAAAGCCGTTGGTGCCAGCCGCGGTCCGCACGCAAGTTCGTCAGGCTTCATCGACCATTTGCTCGTACACGGTCGCCGCGCCAGTGCTCTCGATGCATCGAGGAAGGTAGTCCGTGAAAGGCGGAGGAGCGCGGAATCCCTCTCCCATCAATCGTTCGTTGTCGAAATGGTCAACTCCCAGCCTACCGAATTCACCGCAGGCGACTAGGCCACGCGCCAGCGCTTTCGCTTCTTCGTCGGTCCGCACGAGCGTTCGGATCGCGTCACGCATGCCATCCAGCTCAGTTGGACTCACGGTGCGCCAGCCAGTCGCGCCCACGAATGCTCGAAGGATGTCGATCCATAGCGTACGACTTCGTTCGCCCGCCGAGACATGGTAGCTGAGGGACCTCGGACGCTCGAGGCACAGCAAGAACCCGATCGTGTCAGCAACGTAGTCAACCGGCACAACATCTCGATAGGCGCCGACGTTGAAGGGCCCGGCGCCAAGTGCGGCAAGCGCGCGGTAGTACCAGAACAAGCTGCTCGACGGACCTACCCCGAGCGTCGAGTGACCAACGATCGCAGACGGGCGAACGACAAGCACCGGGAGGTCGCTTGCGGCAACGAGCACCAGTCGCTCCGCTTCCGCCTTGGACCGCGTGTACTCGTTGACGTAGGTGTGAGCCGGACTCGGCGAGTCACCCTCGCAAACCACCCGCGCCGGCCGATCTCCGCAGCAATAGGCCGTACTGACGTGCAGAAAGCGCTCAAACCTGGGCGCACGCCGAACGCGTTCAAGAAGGCGCGCAGTCGCGTCGACGTTCGAACGCCACACTTCGCGAGTAGAAGCAAACGACGTACAGGCCGCTGCGTGCACGACGTGCGTCACTGCGTCGAGGGCGGGGTGTTCGAGATCGCCCTCGACCGCAAGGTCACCAAGTAGGATCGCACTTTGCTCGACAGCTTCGTAAGCGTCGCCAAGAGGAAGGAAGCGCGAAATGGACCGAAAGAGGCGTTCACGCGCACCCGCAATCGTGTTCGCCCGAATGTGCACGACAATCCGATCAGCACCGGACGCCATGGACGACGCGAACGCTCCCCCCACGAAACCGGTGGCGCCGGTGATGAGGATAGTGCGATCAGTCAAGGAGTCCGCACGCTCCGCTTGTCGCCCCATGGTTCACGTCGTGCCGCCGGATTCCTCGCCAAGCAACAATGTACAGATGCGACCGCGCCGCCACGTCCATGCCCATTGGCTTACTGCCCGCAGGCGAGCCGGACAAGCGGCCCCCACAATTGCCCACTCAAGGTGCTATTCTCCGCAACCCAGTCGCGCAGCGCACGCGCGAACGCCGGCAGCAATGTCCCTGTTCCCAGAGTCCGAACGCTTCGGCGACGTGCGCCGCGTGCACGCATCCGTGGCTCTGCCAAACCCTTCACCGATCAGCTCAGCACATTCAGCAACTTGGCGTTCGCGAAGATAGTTGGGATCTCATTTGGATCGATGGCATCTGGTTCACCGAGCGCGCGGCTAATCAAGTCGGTCACCTGCACATGGGACCGTGAAATAGCCGCGTCCCAAGACGCGGGGGGCAAGCGTCGAAGGTCGCCTACGAATCGTGATCGTTGCTCGCAGCCTGTAGCTTCGCGCCCAGCACGCAGAGTCACGTTCAGCATAGGCGCAAGTCGCGCCGACTCTGCTGTCGAGCGTCGCAGCCAAGTTCTTCGTCCGTCGCGGGTTGGTCACTACCGAACCCGGCCGCTTGCGAGATTTTGCTCCCTAACAGCTCCACAAGTAAGAACTTTGCGACGTGTGTCGTCGTGGATTTCGCTGCTGCGAGAAAACAACCGGTTCGGGGCGTGATCCGTGACCGGCATGATCCAGCGCAGCGTGCCCTCGAATGGCTGCGCCAACTGGAGACCGGCGAGGTAGCATCTCGAGCAGCCATCGCCCGGCGTGAGGGCCTTTCCAGGGCTCGCGTGACGCAAATCTTGAAGCGATTGGACGCGACCGTGGCCCGTCGTCGACGGGCAGGATAGACTCGAAACGTGGAACAGACCGGCTACCACGTGGTTCTCGAGCCCGATCCCGAAGGCGGATATGTCGCCGTCGTGCCAGCCTTCCCAGGCTGCTACAGCCAAGGCGAGACCGCGGAGGAGGCGCTGTCCAACGCACGCGAAGCCATCCTGCTGACCATCGAGGACATGCGCGAGCGGGGCGACGCGATCCCAGATCCTGCCGGCGAGCTCGTGCACCGCGTGGCGGTCGGAGCGTAGGGTTGCCGGCGCTCCCGCGCGTATCGGGCCGAGAAGCGGCTCGCGCGTTCGCGGCCGTCGGCTACGAGATCGTGCGACAACGAGGCAGCCACTTGCGACTACGGCATCCGACCAATTCTCGCCAGGCGCTAACAGTTCCAGACCACGCTGAGCTGAAGACGGGCCTCCTGCGTGCACTAATTCGCGACGCCGGCATGTCCATCGAAGAGTTCGTCGAGGCCTTGCGGCGATGAACCCAGCGTCACTGTCCGTCCGCGCCATCGTGATCGGTGCCGACCGCTCTGAACAGCTCTCGATACACGTGACCCGGCGCGAATTTCCCGAAGCATCCGACTACTGGGACGGTAACTGGGTGTACGCGACGATCCAGATCCGTGCGGGTGCGTTTCGCGGCGAGTACGAGGCCCTCCTCCGCACCAATGAGCTTGCCTCGTTCAGGGATCAGCTCGCGACGCTTCACGCCGTGCTCAACGGATCCGCAACCTTCGAGACGATGGAGCAGTGGCTCCGCGTTGACGTTCAGGGCGACGGCCGCGGCCACTTCCTGGCCAAATGCGAGGCGCGTGATCAGCCTGGGGTTGGCAACACTCTTCGCTTCGAGCTCGCCTTCGACCAGACCGAATTGCCACCGGTGCTCGCAGCGCTGGACGAAGTCGTTCGAGCGTTCCCTGTCAAAGGCAGCCTGTGATCAGAAACACGAGAGCCCCGAGGCGTTTTCCTCGAGGCTCTTCGTTGCTCCGACTCAAGGACTCGAACCTTGGACCCGGCGGTTAACAGCCGCCTGCTCTACCAACTGAGCTAAGTCGGAATATCTGTGGGGACGCGAGACATTAGTCACCGAAGTTCCAAGGTCAAGCAGATCTGTTCGCTAGGAACGCGCCGCGCGCAATCACCGGTGATTTGACGGATTTATCGGAGATTTGCTGCGCACTTCGGCCACTGGGCGGCCGCTGATCGACGGCATGAGGGGCTTCAGGCGTTGACGGATCGGCGGGCCGGATGCCATAGCGCGGGTGTGACGACGCCTGCATCAGAGAGTGCGCCAGCGCCAAAAGTGGTAACCGCGCACGGTTCAGCGCAAGCAGCAGCCCAGCCGCCTTCGGCCGCGGACGTGACACGCGCGGCCGGGCGAGGCGGGCTGGCGGTCGCGTTTGCCAAGGTCTATTTCATCTTCGTGGGGCTCGTGCAGCAGATCGCGTTGCCGCGCTTGCTCGGCTTGGACGGCTATGGCGCGCTGGCCAGCGTGCTATCGATCGCCGGTATCACCTACAATCCGGTGACCACGACTTCGATTCAGAGCGTGAGCCGCGCAGTAGCTCAGGCAACGCCTGACACCGAGGCTGGCACCATTCGCCGCGTGTTCACGGTGCACGCGGTGTTCGCGCTGCTGCTCGCGGGCGGATTCTTCGTGCTTGCGCCATTGATCGCGGAGTCGGTCGGCGCGCCCCACGTCGTCGGGCCGCTGCGGATTCTGAGTGGGGTCATGCTCCTGTACGGCTTGTACACGCCGCTCATTGGCGTGCTCAATGGGCAGCGCAAGTTCGTCGCGCAGGCGACGCTCGACGTGATCGCGGGCACGCTGCGCACGCTGGGGCTGATCACGGGTGCGTTCGTGTTTTCGCGTTACAATTTGGCCGTCGAAGGCGCGACGGTCGGCTTCGTCGGCGGCGCCTCACTGATTCTGACGGTAGCGCTGTTCCTGGTCGGTATCGGCAAGCGCGGTCCGTCTTCGATCAGCGTGCGCGCGCACCTGATCTTCGCCTTGCCGGTCTTGCTCGGCCAAGTGCTGTTCAATCTGCTCTTGCAGGCGGACCTCACGCTACTGCGTCGCTTCGCCTCGCAGGCAGCGCTCGCTCAGGGCTTACCGGCCGCGGCCGCCGATCCCCTCGTGGGAGCGTATCGCGCTACCCAGCTGTTCTCCTTTCTGCCCTATCAGCTGCTGATCGCGGTCACGTTCATTTTGTTCCCGATGCTGGCCGGCGCCGCGCGCGACGGCAATCGCGAAGCGGTAGCCCGCTACGTGCGCACAGGCGTTCGCTTGGCGCTGGTGCTGGCCGGGCTGATGGTCAGCGTGACCGCGGGTCTGAGCGACCGCTTGCTGTACTTGGTGTTCGGACCGGAGGCGTCTGCTCTCGGTGGCGGCTCGCTCGAGCTGCTCGCGATCGGCTTCGGCGGCTTCGCCATCTTCGGCGTCCTCACGACGGTGCTGAACAGCTTGAAGCACGAACGAGAAAGCGTGATCGTCACGGCCGTTGCCGTGACCTTGGTCGTCGCGTTGTGCTACTGGCGCGTGCGCGGCGCGCCGTTTGGCGAAGATCTCCTGCTCTCAACCGCGCAAGCAACAGCCGCGGGACTGTTCGTGGCCACGCTTTCTGCGGCATTTTTCGTGTATCGCGCGGCTGGTACGGTGGCCCCACCGCTGACGCTCGTGCGCGTCTTGCTGGGTGTCGGTATTGCCATCACAGTGGGTCGATTTCTTCCCCACGCCGGCAAAATTCTAACGCCCGTGTACGCCGTACTGGTCGCGCTCGCGTATCTGCTGATTTTGCTAGTGACCCGCGAATTGGCAGCCGCTGATTTAGCAACTCTGCGCGCAGTCGCGACCAAGCGCGGGGCCCGCTGATGCTAGTATCTCGCATGGCTCGCCCAATTTACCTTTGGCTTCCCAGCCTGACCGTGTTGGCGCTCAGCGCATGCGGCGGGTCGGAGAACGGATTCTTCAGCCCAGTCGTCACCGCCGGTACCGGCGGCGGTTCGAACTTAGCGGGTGCATCTTCGAAGGCTGGCTCGACTTCGAGTGCGGGCAGCGCGGGCAATCCAGGCAGCGCGGGCAATCCAGGCAGCGCGGGCAATCCAGGCAGCGCGGGCAATCCAGGCAGCGCGGGCAGTCCAGGCAGCGCGGGCAGTCCAGGCAGCGCGGGTCACGATCAAGCAGGTGACGGCAGTGGCGGAGCCCAAACCGGCGGCGTCAGCGCGGGCGGTGCCGGCAGCGGCGGCACCGCGGGCGGCCGCGCAGGAGCCGGCGGCCGGGCGGGCGCGGGCGGCAACGGCGCTTCTGCGGGTCATGCCGGTGCCAATGGCGACTCTGCGGGTGCGGGCGGTGCGAACCAGGATTCGAGCTGTAGCGAGCTAACCAAACTGGCCAGCCAGCAGCTCGAAGCAGCGCGCGTGTGCAACCTGGCCGCCAACGCTCAGCAGTGCACGGGCAGCGTGAAGACCACGTGCAACTGCGAGGTCCCCGTGCAGAAGGACTCATCGCCCGAGACCAAGGCTTACTTGGCTACGCTGAAGCGGATACAGGACAAGGACTGTGTGCAAGTGTGCACCGCGCTCGCGTGCTCGCTGGCCAACAACGTGCAATGCAAAGCGTCGGGCGCCGGCACGATGGGCACGTGCGTCTCCAGCTACGGCCTGCTCCCCTGAATCCCGCAGCTCAGGTCTCGATCGCCTCACGTACGAACAAGTCTTCCAACGTCTCATGGCGCGGGGTGACCTCCGAGATTGAGAAGCCGAGCCCGAGGGCGCGTTTCAAGATCACGGCCACATTGGCCTCACCTTCGATCGCCAGCACGAGCCGCGCGCCCAGACGCTGCACGCCGCAGCCGAACGCAGCGCACTCGGTGGCGAATTCATCGCTGGCGCCGAGCAAGACTACGTCGGTTCGCCGCACTTCTTTGCGCAGTAAATCCCCGAGCCGGCCGCTGACCACGACCTCTCCGCGGCGTAGGATGGCCACGCGATCGCACATCGTCTCGACGTCGCTCAAAATATGCGTCGAAAAGAAGATGGTGCGGCCGTTCTTGCGCTCCTCCAAGATCAGGTCGCGCACTTCCTTTCGCCCCACCGGGTCCAGCCCGCTCATCGGCTCGTCCAAGATCAAGAGCTCGGGATCGGAGACCAAAGCGGCCGCCAGGCCAGTGCGCTGCAGCATGCCCTTCGATAAGCGCCGCACGGGGCGATCGGCGGCATACAGCACGCCTACCTGATCGAGCACCTGGCGCGTGCGAGCTCGCGCCGCGCGCGCCGAGAGCCCCGACAAGCGCGCGCACAGCTCGACGAACTCGGTCGGCGACAGGTACGGATACACGTACGGGTTTTCCGGCAGGAAGCCGACGCGCGAAAGCGCGCGCGGGCTCGGCACCGGGTCACCAAACAGCGTTGCCTCGCCGCCAGTGGCTGCAATCAAGCCCGTCAGCATCTTGATCGTAGTCGTCTTACCGGCGCCGTTCGGCCCGAGGAAACCGAATATCTCACCGCTTTCGACCTCGAAAGAGACGCCCTTCACGGCCAACACCCGGCGCATGAAGAAGCCTTGGCGAAACTCCTTGCGGAGTCCGTTCACGCGAATCAGAGTGCTCACGGGTCATAAGGGTACTGGTGGTGGCGCGCGGGAGCAAAACGCTCGTGAGGGCAGAGCGACGAAACCGGTGTTGGTGCGCATCGATGCCCCGGGTCGGCGCTCGGCCCGCATCCGGTCCGGTCAAGGCCCCGGCCGTACCGACGCGGGGCCCCGCGGACGGCGGGTTCCCCCTCCAACTGGGCCGCGGCCGCGTCCTCAGAGGCGGTTCGAGCGCGGACGGCGCCCCACCTGGTCGCGGCCCCGCCGCTAGACACAAGAAGACATATATATGCGCTACCTACCGGAGCCGCGCCCGCAGGCCCAACGGCACAAAAACATGTTAACAATGGGCGCGCTAAGTCAGCGCTCGGCACTTAGGGAACGAGGAATGATGAAACGGGTTGGTCTAGCTTCTGTGTCGCTCTTGGGTTCCCTCAGTTTAGCGTCGAGCGTGCACGCCCAAGGCGCTGCAGCGCCGACTCCAGCGCCCGCCGCAACGGCACCCGCCGCAACGGCACCCGCCGCAACGGCACCCGCCGCAACGGCACCCGCCGCAACGGCACCCGCCGCAACGGCACCTGCTGCAGGCCCCGCGGCTGCTGAGCCCGCCCCTCCTGCGCCGCCGACATCGCCAGCGCCGGCCGCAACTCCCGTCGCCCCGGCGGCTTCCGCATCGGCCAGCGCTGATCTCGCCAGCGGTCAGGGTTACGATGTCGACGCCAATACCGACCTGTCCAAGGCTGACGAGATCGAAGTCGAGCGCCGCTGGCGCGCGACCTCGCTGCATCTCGGCAGCGCGCTCAGCGGCTCCACCGGTCTTCTGCACGTGATCGAAGCCGGTGCTGGTGCCCCCGGCACATTCCGCTTCACGGCCACCGGATCGTATTTCGCCGGCTCGGGTTTCTTGTGCAATAGCAGTTCGCCCTGCCCCACGTTCGCCAACGACCCGTCCACCCCGACCACTGAAGATGACGTGACACGCGCGGCTGCGCACATGGCGCTATCGGTCACGGTGCTGCCGTTCCTGGAAGCGTATGCCGGCTTTCACAATCACGCGACGAGCAACAGTCGCGGCAAGCCGCAGCTTCTCCAGGTCCTCGGCGACACGAATATCGGCGTAAAAGGCTTCATGCCGCACACGTCGGACGGCATCTTCTCGCTCGGCGGCGAGGCCGAGCTGTTGCTGCTCAACGGCACGGGCGGCGTCGGTTTGGACAGCGCGAGCACGAGCTTCGCCATGCGCGCGCTGGCGACGGCCGATCTGAACAACCGCTCGCGAGTGGAGGATCGCATCCCACTCCGCTTCCACGCCAACTTCGGCTACCTGGTGGACAACTCCGGAAAAATCGTCAGCACGGTGGAAAGCACGCCTCCGCCGCACGGTCGTGGCGGACCAGTCTCACGCATCGAACGCTTCGGCCTCGACATCGATCGCGTGGACTTTTTCCAGATGGGCTTCGCTGCAGAGTACGTGCACGAAATCGTGCGGCCCTTCGTCGAGTGGTCGATCGATGTGCCGGTCAACCGCCAAAACTACACCTGTGTGGTGCGTGAAGCCGCCGCCAATGGCGATCTGTGCTTGGGCCTCAACCAAGGGATGTCCACGACACCGTCACGTTTCAGCTTCGGCGCGCGCGTCTTCCCATGGCAAGATCACGGGCTGTCGCTGCTCGCCGCGTTCGACGTGGGCACCGGTGCAACCTCGAAGTTCGTGCAAGAGATTGCGCCGGAGTTGCCCTGGAACTTCTATTTCGCGCTGGGCTACGCCGTCGATACGGTGACGCCCAAGCCGGTCATCCAGCACGTCCCTGCCCCCGCACCCGTGGCGGTCGCCGCGCGCGAGAGCGTAATCGAGGGCCTGGTCGTCGAGAAGAACACCACCAACGCCGTTGCCGACGCGATCATCAAGTATGACGGCCGCCCCATGACGGGCATGATCTCCGGGGCCGACGGCACGTTCCGCACTGCAAACCTCGAGCCGGGCACGTACACCTTCAACGTGAGCGCGAGCGGCTATCGCGACGGCCAATGCGTCGCCACGATCGAAGCGGCCGCGGCAGGGGCACCCAAGCCACCACCGGGCACGGTGATCGCTCCTGGCGAGCCGGGTTCGGTAGCGGTTCAAGTTCCTGGCGGCACAACGCCGCCAGCAGGCAGCACCACGGGCACCAGCGTGGTCAAGCTACAGTGTGAACTCGAAGCACTGCCGAAGGTCGGCTCCGTCGTCGGCTCGGTCACCAATCCGGAAAGCAATCAGCCGGTGGACGGCGCTCACATCGAAGTCACCGATCGCCTAAATCGTAAGCTCGAACTCAAAGCCGACGCGAACGGCGCGTTCCGCTTCGAGAACGTGCCGCCCGGTCCGCTGCGGTTCGCGGTCGATGCGCCTGGTTATTTCACCGCCGTGGCCGAGGTCAACGTGCGCGCTCGCGAGGAAGCGCAAGCGCGAATGCTGCTCAACAAGCGGCCGACGCAGCCGAACGTGGTCGTCGCCGGCAAAGAAATCAAGCTCAAGAAGCAGGTTCACTTCCAGCATGACTCCGCAGAGATTTTGCCCGACTCGCAGGGCATCGTGGAAGAGCTCGCCGAGTTGATGAGCAAGCGCCCCGACATCAAGAACGTGGAAGTGCAAGGCCATACGGACGACACGGGCGCTGCAGCCTACAACCTGCGACTCAGCCAATCGCGCGCGCAAGCCGTCGTGGATGCCATTTCCTCGCACGGTGTCGACGCCTCGCGCATGACAGCCAAAGGCTACGGCCAAGAGAAACCGCTCGTTCCCAACACTACCGAACAGAACCGCGCCAAGAACCGTCGCGTCCAGGTGATGATCACCGAGCAAGGCAAGCAGTAACGTCGCGCAAGGCGGTTACCCTACGGCCGTAGGGTAACGCCGTAGCGAGACGCGCAAGGCGAGAGAAGAAGAGCGAGACCGATCCCTGGGCGCGCGCGAGCACGGCCCCGGCTCTGCCTTGCCCGACGCGCTTCGCAATACCCGACGGGGTGAAGCCCCCTTCCCGGGACTTTTCAGCTCCCGAGCCCCAACCCTCTCCCGGGGCCGCGCTCGCGCGCCCTCTTGCTATGGATCAAGTCCACACCGAGGGATCCTGCTCACGCGGCAAAGTTGGTCATCTTCGCACAGGCCTCGATCCAGCGAGAGCCCACGCCCGAGCGAGGTGATGGACCATGAGCGGTGCTGAGCCATGAGCGAATTCAAACGCCATTCCGCTTTGCGAAGGCGGCGCTGCGCGGCTACTCAGACCCCTGCGAGGTGCGCTGCTGGACCGCGATCGCCCCTGCTCGGGGCGTCAGCCAGGGGTGGGCGTTGGCGCGCCCTGTTCGCTCAAGGCCCAGTGTGCGTCCAAATACTTCTCAATCACGCTCAGCTCGGCGTTCGAAAGCGCGCGCGAGTACAGAATGATCTCGGAGATCTGCCCTTCGAAGTACTCGCAACCGCTGCCGTAGAGCGTATGCCCCACGAAATTGTTCAGTCGAATTCCGGAGCGCGGCAGCGGCATCTCGAGCGAACTGAGGATGGTGCCGTCGATCCGCAAGTCGGCGACGCCAATCAAGCGGTGATCGACGGCGTACAGAGAGAACCTCTCCCGATCGACGTTGCCCGATTGGATGAACGGCGATTCCACCTCGTACGTCCACTTGTTCTGCCACATACCGAAGGCAACGTCGTCGATCTCGCTGCCGTTCGAGAATTCAACCATCGATGCACACTCCGACTTGGTCGGTTTGGCCACGATCAAGCCAGCCAAGCCTTTGCTGAAATCCCCGAAGCCATCTGCGAACTTCAAGAACTGCCCCTGACCGTCGAACTCGAGTGTGGGTCGACCGCTGAAGCCCGTAGCCAGGTAGGTGGGGCTTGCACTCACGCTCTCCTGCGTGGCGTTCGTTTGGTTCCCTGATTGATCTTGCCAGGCCTGGACGTGCCCGTCCTTCTGCTGAATGCCCCGGTCAGCGCGCAACCAAACGCTCAGCCCCAACGGCGGCAGCATCGGCTCGATCGCTCCGCCACTTCCGCCACCTCCGACCCCGCCCGTTTCACTTCCAGCATCACCGGCGTCAGCGCTTTTGCCATCGCCGGCGCTTCCGCCTGCTTCTACTTCGCCCGCGGCATGATCGTCATTCCGGCCGGCACTCGAAACCCCACCGTCGCCGCCCGCTCCGCCTTCATGGGCGACGAACTTCTGACCACACGCCCCAAGCGCAACGCACAACCCCAAGACAGCAATACGACTTTGCCTCACGATCGCTCAGGGGTACATCGCCCGCCGGCTGAGTTCAACTACGCTCGGCCTCGGCAGCTATTTGCGAGGCTCTTTGTGTTCGCCTGGCGGCTCGTCGAGCGGACCGAGCGATTCGGCCTTGATCTCGTGCAATAGCTCTTCGACGCGGCGGGAAGCATCGTGCCCGGCGTCGTAATGAAAACGCAGCTCCGGCGAGCGACGCAATTCCAGTCGCGGCGCGATCAGCCGGCGCAACCGACCGGCTCCCTTGGCCAAGCTCTTCATGACGACTGCACGAATTTTCGGGTCTTCGTCCCCGACCAACAGGCGAACGCCGATTCGGGCCGACATCAGATCGTCTGTCACTTCGACCGTGGTGATGACCACCGCGGCCAGCCGTGGGTCATCCACCTCGCGTCGCATCAATTCTGCCAGGTAAGCGCGCATCAATTCAGCGACACGTTTTCCTCGCCGTCCGTCTGTCGTCATTCGTCATCTCCACCCGGCGCTGGGAAATCGAAACCGCCATCAGAAAATGCACCACGATCGAGCGCTTGTTCGATCCCGCCGCGAATGCCCGCGCCGCCATCTCCGAACGATACGATCTCCGTTGCCACGTCCGCGACCAGCGCGTCATGGGCGCTGCCCGCGAGCGAAGCGACGTGCGACAGCACCTCCGAGCAGCGAGCGGAGTCGTTCGAGACCACGCTCACGCCCAGCGTTGCGACCTGCCAACGTGACAGGTCGCCAATCTCCGCGATCGAGATGGGCAGCTTCGCACGGGCGCGATCCTTCAGGCCCTTCACCACCCGGCGCCGATCCTTCAGCGATCGCGCGCCAGGTATTTGCAGGACAATCCGAGCCACGCCGACGAACATTGATCAGGGTGCCAGGCGCGGGCCTGACCTCACAGCGTCTGCTTGACCTGTTCGATCTCGAACGCTTCGATGATGTCGCCGACCGCGATTTCGTTGAAGCCTTCGAGCGCTATACCGCAATCGAAGCCTTCTTTGACATCGCGAACGTCGTCCTTGAAGCGTTTGAGGCTGCTCATCTTGCCTTGCCAGAGGGTTGCGCCCTCGCGCAAGAGCCTGACGCCGCCAGCGCGTTTGACTACGCCTTCAATCACCATGCAACCAGCGACCGTGCCGGCCTTGCTGAGCTTGAAGACCTGGCGAACCTCGGCTTTGCCGATGTTGCGCTCGACCTGGGTGGGCTTGAGCAAGCCCTCCATGGCGGCCTTCACTTCATCCACCACGTTGTAGATGATGCTGTACTGCCGGATCTCCACGTTCTCTTTTTGAGCGAGAGAGGCGGACTTTCCAGCAGGGCGAACGTTGAAGCCGATGATGATCGCGCCGGCTGCTACCGCCAGGTTGACGTCGCCTTCGGTGATTGCGCCGGCACCTGCGTGCACCACGCTCACCTTCACCTTTTCGGTGCTCAGGCGAACCAGGGCATCTTCCACGGCCTCGACCGAGCCTTGGACGTCCGCCTTGATGATCAGCTTCAGCTCCAGCTGATCGTCTTCCTGCATCGCCTTGGCGAGCTCTTCCAAGGACATCGCGCGCTGGCCCGTGGAAGGCGCCAAGCTGCGGCGCTCCTTGGTCTTGCGCGTGTCGGCGATCTCCTGCGCCTTCTTCATGTCTTTGACGACGTGAACCGGATCGCCGGCGCTCGGCACATCGTTGAGGCCAATGATCAGGACGGGGGTCGAGGGACCAGCGGTCTCGAGCAAGCGGCCCGCCGAATCGTGCATGGCGCGGACTTTACCGTAGGCACCGCCTGCCAAGATTACGTCACCGCGAGTCAGCGTGCCGTCGGTGATCAGCACGGTTGCGACCGGGCCGCGACCGCGGTCGAGCTCGGCCTCGATCACGGTACCGGTCATCGGCTTATTGGGATTTGCCCGCAAATCGAGCACTTCCGCTTGCAGCGCGATGGTCTCCAAGAGCTGATCGACGCCGGCGCGCGTGAGCGCCGAAACGCTCTGGTACAAGGTGTCACCACCCCATTCCTCGGCCACCAGCCCCAGCTCGCTGAGCTGACGCTTGACGCGTTCCGGATTCGCGTCCGGCTTGTCGCTCTTGTTGATGGCGACGACGATTGGCACCTTGGCCGCCTTGGCGTGGTTCACCGCTTCGCGGGTTTGAGGCATCACGCCGTCATCGGCCGCCACGACCAGCACCACGAGATCCGTGGTTTGCGCGCCGCGCATACGCATCGCGGTGAACGCTTCGTGGCCCGGCGTGTCGAGGAAGGTCACTGGACCGTGCGCGGTGATCACCGAGTAGGCGCCAATGTGCTGGGTGATCCCACCGGCCTCACCGGACACCACGTTCGTCTTGCGGATTTGATCGAGCAAGCTCGTCTTACCGTGATCGACGTGGCCCATGATGGTCACGACCGGCGGACGAGTGATGCGGTCGGCCGAATCATCCAGCTCGGTGCCCTGCGCCGCGACGAGTGCGGCTTCTTCGCTGACCGCAATGTCTTCGACTTCCCAGCCGAACTCGTTGGCGACGATCTTGGCGGTCTCGGCGTCGAGCGTGCTGTTGATGTTCACCCCGGTCATGCCCAGGCGCATCAACTTCATGAGCACCTCGGTCGCCTTGGCGCCGATCTTCGCGGCCAGGCCTTGCAGCCCGATCGACTCCTCGATGCGCACGATCTTCTTGTGCGCGGAGCGCTCTTGCGTGACGACCGAGCCGCTGATCTTGCCCTTGGGCATCGAGCCGATGCCGCGCGGGCGCATGCCACCGCGCCCCTGCGGGCCGCGGTTGCCGCCCATTTGCGGACGACCGGCGCCGCCACCCGCTGGCGGGCGGCCTTGGATGGCGCCCGGAGCCTTGGCGTCGTACTGCACGCGCCGCGGCATCGGGCCGCGTGGAACCTGGACAGGCATGGGCACACCTGGGCGGCCCTCCCAAACATCGATCCCAGTTTTTGGCGCCGTGGACACACGCACCACGGGGGCGGATGCCGACAAGCTGACAGCGGCCGGAGCAACTTGCACCGGCGGCGGAGGTGCCGGGGCACGAGCAGGCGGCACGGGTGCGGGCGGTGCCTCCGCGACCGGCGCGGCAGCCACCACCGGAGTCGGATTGAGCGCCGGAGGGGCGGAGGGAGCGGGAGCAGTAGGCGCAGCAGGCGCAGCTTCCACCTCGCGCACCTTCGGTGCCGCCGCCTCAGGAGCGGGCTGACTCACCGGCACCGGGGCACTCACGCTCGTGTCCGGAACGACTTCCAAACGCGGCGCTTCGACCACGGGGGCCTGAGCGGGCGGCGGAGGTGCCTCGACCTCACGTTCACGGACGTGAACGGCGGGCGTCGGCTCTGGGGGAGCGACAACCACCGGACGCGCCGGCTCCTCGTATTGACGTTGAGGCTCACGCTTCGGCGGCTCGCGATGCACGGGCGCGGGCGCGGCCGCGACGGGTGCTGGATGCGAAGGGGCAGAAGGCTCGCGCACGACCGCGCGCCGCTTCACGACGGTGGGACGGATACGCTCCTCCACCACACTCGGTTGCTTTTGCTTTTCCAAATGCCGCTTCACGCGCTCCACGCCCTCGGGCGAAACTGCGCTCATGTGATTTTTCACGTCGGGCACACCCGCGGCTTGGAGCATGGCCACTAGGACCTTGTTTTCCACGCCCAAATCTTTAGCCACTTCATAAACACGCAGCTTGATGCTCATCCAACCTCCGACACCAGGCAAGCGGCGCTCAACTGAGGAGCGCTCACCGGCCCGAGCTCTGCAACATCCAGCGTGTGCACGAGCGCAGTAGTAATTCCATCATCCAAAATCGCGATAACGCCCGTTTCCGGGCGCCCGATCACACGCCCGAGCAGCTCTTTGGAGCCGAAGGCGCGTGCTTTTCCGCTCTTCACCAAAGCATCGACCCAAGGGGTCTCGGCCGCGGCGCGGGCATCACAGGCTACCAGCACGAGCATCACCTGCCCGGCTGCGTGCGCATCGCGCACGGCGGTAGAACCCGCCGCGGCTTTGCGTGCTCGAAATGCGGCACCGACGAGCGAATATGCCCGCCGTTCGGCTTGCGCGCGGAGTGCAGAGGAAAACTCCGCAACGCTCGTGTGCACCGCACTTTTCATGCTCTTGGAAAATCCTCGAGGTAAGGCTTGGGCGAGACATGCAGCACGCGGGTGAACCCACCCGCCGCGACCGAATCCGCTGCCGGCCAAATCCGGGACGGCCTCGCCCGACGGGCCAAGCACGACACGCACGAGAGCGGCGGGGTCTCCGACCTCTCGACAGCCAGCACAGGTTCGTAACATCTCGCTCTTCACGCCTTTCAGGCTTCTCCCGAGGTAGCAGGTTGAGCTGCAGCAGCTGCGGCAGCTGCGGCAGCCGATGCGGTCGCATGCCGACGCGCTTCGTCGATTTCGCGGGCTTCGGTGCTCAAAAAGTAGCTGGCACCGACTTGAATTTGACGCGCCTTCTTGATCCCGAGGCCGGTGCGAATCGCGAGTCGATCGGCGTCTTCACGGGCCAGATCCTGGACCGTGCGGTAGCCGGCTTCTTCCAGGAGCTGCACCGTGCGCGTGCCGACCCCCGGCACGAAGCGCAGCTTGTCGCGCTCCGAAAGCGGCTCGATCTGCGAAGAAGCTCGATGAATTCGATCCCGACGCAGCCGCTCCATGGTGCGCTCTGCAGCCAATTTGAGCTCTTGCGCACGTTGCTCCGAGGTGACGCCCTCAATGGTCACCAGCTCTTCGATGGCGGCTTCGGCGATTTCTTCCAAGGCGCGGAAACCGAGGCGATACATGGCCTTGGCCAGCTCTTCGTCGACATCGTCGATCTCCTTGAGCACGACCAGCGCCTCGTCCTCCATCTGCTTGAACTTGCTCTCGCTGATGATGTCGAGCTTCCAGCCGGTGAGCTGGGAAGCCAAGCGTACGTTTTGACCCTTGCGGCCAATGGCGAGCGATAGCTTCTCGTCCGGGACCACGAGTTCCATGCGGTGGTCGGCTTCGTCGACGATCACCTTGTTCACTTCCGCCGGCTGGATGGCGTTGATGATGTAGCGGGCCGGGTCGCGATCGAAAGGCACGATGTCGATCTTCTCGCCGCGCAGCTCTTGTACGACGGCTTGAACACGCGAACCCTTGATGCCGACGCATGCGCCGACCGGATCCACGTCCGAATCCCGAGTAGTGACCGCGATCTTGCTGCGCGAACCGGGCTCGCGGGCCACTCCCACGATCTTGACGATGCCCTCGTAGATTTCGGGGACCTCGGCCTCGAACAGCTTCTCCACCAGGTTCGGCTGACTGCGGCTCAAGATGATCATCGGCCCGCGCGATTCGCGGTCGATGTTCTTCACGAAGGCTACGATGCGATCACCCGGGCGGTAGGTTTCGCGCGGGGTCTGCTCACGAGCGGGCAGCACGCCTTCGGTCTTGCCCAAGTCGACCACGATGTTGTGGCCTTTCTCGAAGCGACGAACGATGCCCCGGATCAGCTGCCCCTGGCGGTCTTTGTACTCGTTGAAGATGATGTCGCGCTCGGCGTCGCGCACGCGCTGCAAGAGCACCTGCTTGGCCGTCTGCGCGGCGATGCGCCCGAAGGTGCTCCGCGCCTGTTTCATGTCCAGCACCGCGCCGAACTCTTTGTCTTGCTGGCGTGCGCGCTCTGCGTCACGCGGGTGCCAGAACACCTGGAAGCCGAGCTCTTCGCCGATCTCCGCTTCGAGCCCATGTTTGACCGCGACGCCGAGCGCGATCTCGCGTTCAGGCTGCGCTACCTCTTCGACCACGGTCATGTATTGGAAGAGATCGATGTTGCCGCTCTCCTCGTTGAACCGGGCCTCGAGCTCACGGGTCGGACCGAACGCAGCTTGCGCTGCCTTCAAGATGGCCGCCTCCATCGTCTCGATGAGCACCTTTTTGTCGATGCCCTTCTCCTGGGCGACCTGCTCGACGATCGTGCCTAGATCCATGCCTAAGCCTGCTGCTGCTGCTGCCTGCGCTGCCATCTGTCACCTGCTCCGTTGTGGCGATTGGGCCTTTTTGGGCTTGTCTGAAGTGCGCTGCTCGGACCGCCTTGCCG
>Ga0302323_100000913_pt1 | contig 23906 bp, 25 predicted proteins | sample Fen_T0_3_FD_201950 | JGI IMG/M metagenome (GOLD analysis project Ga0302323, IMG submission 201950) | Peat permafrost microbial communities from Stordalen Mire near Abisko, Sweden - Fen_T0_3 | ecosystem: Environmental > Terrestrial > Soil > Wetlands > Permafrost | place: Sweden: Abisko... | reverse complement strand
CCGCACCAGGTGATGCGCCGCGTCACGTATGGATCGCGCGAGAAGGCCTTGCGCGACGAGTCGATCTGGCTCTGCCTCACCTGCGAGACCTGTAGCACCCGCTGCCCCAACGGCTGCGACCCCGCCGGCGTCATCGACGCCCTGCGCGAGATCAGCATCGAGTCGGGCATGGCGACCATGCCGCGCGCCATGCGCGCCTTCCACAAGACGTTCCTCGAGCAGATCCGCGCCAACGGTCGCCTGCACGAGGTCGGTCTTGTCGTGGGCTACAAGCTGCGCAGCGGCGCGCTCATGAACGACGTCACCAACACCCCCGGCCTGCTCTCCCGCGGCAAGCTCGGTATCATGCCCGACAAGATCAAGGGAGTCGCCGAGGTCAAGCGTCTCTTCGACAAGTGCGGGGTGACCCTATGAGCACCGTCGTCGACGCCACGGCCACGGCCGAGGCTGGGGCGCAGCCGGCGCCCGGAGTCCTCGCCTACTATCCCGGCTGCTCTCTGCACGGCACCGAGCCCGAGTACGACGAGAGCCTCCGCGCCGTCGTCGAAGCACTCGGCATCGCGATCGCCGAGATCCCGGACTGGAACTGCTGCGGCGCCAGCAGCGCCCACACCACCGACCATCTGCTCGGCGTGGCGCTGCCCGCCCGCAATCTGGCGCTTGCCGAGGCCGCCGGCTTCGACCGGGTGCTGGCCCCCTGCGCCGCCTGCTACAACCGCCTGGCGGCGGCCCAGCTCGCCGTCGCCGAGGACGCCGGCCTGGCTGAGCAGATGCCCGACATCCTCGGCCGCCCGTTCGCCAACTCCGTCGAAGTGCTGAGCATCCTCAGCCTGCTCCGCGACGTGAAGACGACCATCGCCGAGCGGGCGTCCGCCACGCGCGCGGCGCCCAACCCGCTCGTCGGGGTCAAGCTGGCCGCGTACTACGGCTGCCTGCTCGTCCGCCCGCCGGAGCTCAGCGGCGGCGACGACCCGGAGCAGCCGATGTTCATGGACGAGGTCATCGAGGCCTGCGGGGCCGAGGCCGTCGACTGGAACATGAAGGTCGAGTGCTGCGGCGGCGCCTTCAGTGTCAGCCGTACCTCGTCCGTGCTGCGTATGGGCCGGGCGATCATCGAGGACGCCCGGAGCAACGGCGCCGAGGCCATCGTGGTGGCCTGCCCGCTGTGTCACACCAACCTGGACCTGCGCCAGAAGGCCATGGAGTCGCGCGGCGAGCCGCGCATCCCGGTGCTGTTCATCACCGAGGTCGTCGGCCTCGCCCTCGGGCTGCCGGCCGGGGCTCTCGGCCTCAAGCGGCATTTCATCGCCACCGCGCCGCTCCTCGCCGACCTCAACATCCGCGCCGCGCAGCGCGTGGCGGACGAGAAGAAGGCGGCGGACGAGAAGGCCACCAAGGCCGCCGCCCGGGAGGCCAAGGCCGCGGAGGCCAAGGCAGCCGCCGCGGCCGACCCCGCCACACCGGACGCCGGAGGTGACGCATGAGCCGCATCGGCGTCTTCGTCTGCCACTGCGGCGAGAACATCGGCCGCACTGTGGACTGCGCCGCCGTCGCCGAGGCCCTCAAGGACCATCCCGGCGTCGCCGTGGCCGAGGACTACAAGTACATGTGCTCGGACCCGGGTCAGGCGCTGGTCAAGAAGGCGATCGAGGAGAACAACCTCACCGGCGTCGTCATCGCCGCCTGCTCGCCGCACATGCACGAGAAGACGTTCCGCCGCGCCGTCGACCAGGCCGGCCTCAACAAGTTCATGTGCGAGATGGCCAACATCCGCGAGCACTGCTCCTGGATCCACGAGGACAAGGACGAGGCGACCGCCAAGGCGATCGACATCGCCCGCACCATCGTCGAGAAGGTCAAGCACAACCGGCCGCTCGAGGTCATCAAGATCCCCGTCACCAAGCGCGCGCTGGTCATCGGCGGCGGCATCGCCGGCATCCAGGCGGCGCTCGACATCGCCGACGGCGGCCACGAGGTCGTCCTCATCGAGAAGAGCGCGTCCATCGGCGGCCACATGAGCCAGCTGAGCGAGACGTTCCCGACGCTCGACTGCTCGCAGTGCATCCTCACCCCGCGCATGGTGGAGGCGTACCAGCACCCCAACATCAAGCTCCACACCTGGAGCGAGGTGGAGAAGGTCGACGGCTACATCGGCAACTTCGAGGTGACGATCCGCAAGAAGGCGCGAAGCGTCGACGAGGATCTCTGCAACGGCTGCGGCGACTGCCAGGGCGTGTGCCCCAGCAAGAAGATCCCCAGCGAGTTCGACGCCGGGCTCAGCAACCGCACCGCCATCTACGTGCCGTTCCCGCAGGCGGTCCCCAACATCCCTGTGCTCGACCGCCCGAACTGCAGCCTGTTCAAGGGGCGCGCCAAGGGCCTGAAGAAGGACGCCTGTGGCAAGTGCAAGGAGGCCTGCCTCAAGGGAGCGATCGACTACGACACGGAGGACACCTTCGTGACCGAGGAGGTCGGGGCGATCGTGGTCGCGACCGGATTCAAGCTCTACGACATCGGTCGCGACCAGCCTGAAGGCCTCACTGGCTACGGCGAGTACGGCTACGGCGAGGTCCCGGACGTCATCGACGGCCTGCAGTTCGAGCGCCTGGCGTCGGCCAGCGGGCCGACCGCGGGCGCGATCCTCAGGCCGTCCGACGGCACGGAGCCCAAGACCGTGGTCTTCGTCCACTGCGTCGGCTCCCGCGACCCCGAGAAGGGCATGAGCTACTGCAGCAAGATCTGCTGCATGTACAACGCCAAGCACGCGATGCTCTACAAGCACAAGGTGCACGACGGCCGCGCCGTGGCCTTCTACATGGACATCCGCGCCGCCGGCAAGGGCTACGACGAGTTCAGCCGGCGGGCCATCGAAGAGGACCACGCGGAGTACATCCGCGGCCGCGTCAGCCGCATCTTCCGCGACGGCGACAAGGTCAAGGTCTGGGGCTTCGACACGCTGAGCGGCGAGCAGGTCGTCATCGACGCCGACATGGTCGTGCTGGCCACGGCCGTGCGCCCGCAGGACGGCGTCAAGGAGCTGGGGCAGAAGCTCAGCGTCAGCGTCGACGCCGACGGCTTCATCAACGAGGCGCACCCCAAACTGCGCCCCGTCGAGACCAACACCGCCGGCGTCTTCGTGGCCGGCGCCTGCCAGTCGCCGCGCGACATCCCGGACGCGGTCGCCATGGCGAGCGCGACCGGCGCCAAGGTGCTCGGGCTCTTCAGCTCGGACGAGCTGGAGCGCGAGCCGGCCGTGGCGATCGTCAACGAGCAGACCTGCATCGGCTGCATGCGCTGCGAGCTGGTGTGCCCCTACGGGGCCATCGAGCAGCGCGAGGTCTGCACCGTCGACGGCCACGTCTGCGGCCACACCGCCTACGTGAACCCGGGCGTCTGCCAGGGCTGCGGCACCTGCCAGGCCGTGTGCCTGAGCAAGAGCGTCGAGCTCCAGACGTTCACCGACGAGCAGATCTTCAGCGAGATCAACGCGCTGTGCGCGTGGGAGTGAGTACCGTGACCGACGCACACACCGACTTCGAACCGCGCATCACCGCCTTCGTCTGCAACTGGTGCACCTACACCGGCGCCGACCTTGCCGGCACCAGCCGCCTGCACATGGCGAGCAACGTGCGCCTCATCCGCCTGCCCTGTACGGGCCGCATCGACCCGCTGTTCATCGTCAAGGCGTTCGAACGCGGCGCCGACGGCGTCATCGTCAGCGGCTGCCACCCGGCCGACTGCCACTACACCTCGGGCAACTACCACGCCCGACGTCGGTTCGCCGTGTTCCACGACATCATGGAGTTCATCGGCGTCGACCCGCGGCGCATGACCTTCAGCTGGGTCTCCGCCAGCGAGGGCGCCAAGTGGAAGGACGTCGTGAACGAAGCGGTCGCCAACGTGCGCGAGCTCGGCCCCTACGAGGCGTACCGGGCGCTGGCACCGGAGGCCGTAGAGCTCGAGCCGTCCGGCCATTCCGGCGCGGAGGTGGCCTCGTGACCGACACGGCCACCGCCCCCGTGTACACGGGCGTCGACGACCTGCGCCGTATCGCCCGCGAGCTGCTCGAGGCCGGCGACGTGCGCGTCATCATCGGCTGGGAGGCCGCCCGCAGGGGCGCCCGGCCGGTGTTCGTCAGCGACCCGGCCGAGACGGACAAGCTCATCTTCGACACGCGCTGCGTGCACAACCTCGTGACGTACCTGAACCCGCGGCGCGACCACGTCGCGGAGCTGGGCAAGATCGCCCTTGTCGTCAAGGGCTGCGACGTGAAGGCCGTCGCCGGGCTGCTGCGCGAGTCGCAGTTGGGCCGCGCCGACGTCGTGCTGATCGGCGTGCGCTGCGGCGGCGTGCTCGAGGAGAACGAGCTGCCCGCCGCCTTGGCCCTCACGCCCGAGACCGTGGCGCCGCGCTGCTACGGCTGCGACAACCGCGAGCCGACGCTGACGGACCACCTCGTCGGCGAGCCGCAGCCGGAGCCCCCGCGGCCGGTGATGACCATCGACGAGCGCGTCGCCGCGCTCGACGGCCAGCCCCTCGAGGAGCGCTGGGCGTTCTGGACGGAGCAGTTCGGCAAGTGCGTGCGCTGCTACGCCTGCCGCCAGGTCTGCCCGCTCTGCATCTGCGAGCAGTGCATCGTCGAGAAGACGCGGCCGCAGTGGATCGAGTCGTCGGCGCACCCGCGCGGCAACCTCAGCTGGAACGTCACACGCGCCATCCACCTCGCCGGACGCTGCGTGGACTGCGGCGAGTGCGAGCGCTTCTGCCCGGTGGGCATCCCGCTCAGCCTGCTCAACCGCAAGCTGCAGGACATCGTGCGCGAGCGCTACGACTACACCGTGAGCGACGATCCGGAGAACGCGGCGCCGATCGGCGACTACCGCCTCGACGACCAGCAGGAGTTCATCAAGTGAGCGACCGATACTTCATATCCGACAGCGACTTGCGCGGCCTCGCCGCGGACCTGCTCGGCGCGGGCACGGAAGTGATCGCGCCCGTCGCCACCGACATCTGCCAGTCCCCCTCGGCCATCGCGGCCACGGCGTGCACGCTCGACCACTCCCTGGTCGACATCGACTACCGCGCCCTCACCTCGGCCGACGAGCTCGACCTCGACCGCGGCCTGCCGCAGCTCTCGCTCAAGGGCTACTTCCTGCCCGAGCACGAGGCGCTCTGCAGCTGGAAGCAGAAGGGCACCACCATCGAGGTCGAAGAAGTCCCGACCGAGTTCGCCGCGCGCGTCGTGCTGGCGGCGAAGCCCTGCGACGCCGCCGCCCTTGAGGTCGTCGACAAGGTGATGAACTGGGACTACAAGGACGAGCTCTGGAACGGCCGCCGGGAGGCGACCACCATCGTCAACCTCACGTGCCCGATGATCGACGACAGCTGCTTCTGCACCGCCGTCGGCACGGCGCCGGACGACGTCAAGGGCGCCGACGGCCTGCTGACGCCGGTCGCCGGCGGCTACGTGTACGAGCCGGCGACCGACAAGGGGCGCGCCCTCATCGAGGGCAACAAGGCGCGCTTCTCGGGCGACGTCGAGGCCGACACGCTGGGCCGCGAGGCAGACGACGAGCGCGCGGCCTCCCGCCGGCGCGTCGCCGCCAACCTCGAGATCGACGCGGAGAGCGTCCGCGACTGGATCGACACGCACTTCGAGGACCCGCTGCTCTCGCAACTGGCGATCCGCTGCAACGGCTGCGGCGCCTGCACCAGCGTCTGCCCCACCTGCCACTGCTTCGACATCGTCGACGAGCAGGAGGGGGTCGGCCACGGGACCCGGCGCCGCTGCTGGGACACCTGCCAGGCGCCGACGTTCACGCTGCACGCCAGCGGCCACAACCCGCGCGACGACCAGCACGTCCGCTACCGCCAGCGCATCAACCACAAGTTCGCGATCTACCCGCTCAAGTTCGGCGAGGTGCTCTGCACCGGCTGCGGCCGCTGCACGCGCGTCTGCCACGCCGGCCAGGACCTCGTTGAGATCCTCCAGGCCATCGACATCGCCGCCCGCCGTCCGGGTGACGCCGACCCGGCCGCCGCCGAGCCCGAGGAGGCGGCGTCGTGAACATCTACCAGCCGCTGCTCACCACCGTCACCGAGGTGGTCGACGAGACCGCCGACACGCGCACCCTGCGCCTGGAGTTCCAAGACGAGGCCTTGCGCAAGGACTTCTCCTTCAAGGCCGGCCAGTTCGGCGAGTACAGCGTGTTCGGCGCCGGCGAGAGCACCTTCTGCATCGCGAGCTCGCCGACCCGCGAGGGCTACATCGAGTGCAGCTTCAAGGCCATCGGCAAGGTGACGACCGAGCTGCGTGAGGTCAACATCGGCGACACCGTCGGCTTCCGCGGCCCCTACGGCAACTGGTTCCCGGTGGACGACTGGAAGGGCAAGGACGTCGTGTTCGTCGCCGGCGGCATCGGCCTCGCGCCGGTCCGCTGCGTGATCTGGAACGTCCTGGACCGGCGCGACGAGTTCGGCGACGTGACCATCGTCTACGGCGCGCGCTCGGTCGACGACCTGGTGTACAAGCGCGAGCTGGAAGAGTGGGGCTCGCGCGCCGACGTCAAGATGGTCACGACCGTCGATCCGGGCGGAGAGACCAAGGACTGGACCGGCGAGGTCGGCTACGTCACGCCGGTCGTCGAGAAGACGGCGCCCAAAGCGGACAACGCCGTCGCCGTCGTCTGCGGCCCGCCCATCGTGGTCAAGCTCACGCTGCCCGTGCTCGAGCAACTCGGTTTCGCCGACGACGCCGTCTTCACCACGCTCGAGAACCGCATGAAGTGCGGGCTCGGCAAGTGCGGCCGCTGCAACATCGGGCCCGTGTACGTGTGCAAGGACGGGCCCGTCTTCACCGCCGCCCAGATGAAGGCGTTGCCGGCCGAGTTCTAAGCCGGCGCCGCTTCGCCAGCCGACAACTGGGATAGGACTCGAAGGCCAGTGAGCCAGCAGCTCATGTCCCCGGCGTTGGACAGGACCAAGGCGCGGCTGGTTGTCACCCGTCGGCTCCGACGTCGGAGCGACCCTCGTGCCCTACCCCTAGTGCTCGCCCTTGATCACGAAGAATGAGCCCCGGATCGTCCCGGCGAGTTTGGACTTCTGCCGGGCGAACTTGAACTTGCCGTCGAGCTCCTTGGGCACTTCCATTCCCTCCGAGAGCTTGAAGCCGACAGCTCGCTTCTTAGGATCAGCGATCGTGTACATGACGTTGACCACAAGGCCATCCTCATAGAACACGTAGGCCATTCGGATGCCCTCCACCTCAAAGCGTGACGTCTCCAGAGGCTTCGCGGCGAACTCGATGTCACGCTCCTCCTTGAGGACCCGGTTCACGTAGTCCAGCGTGTCCTGGCTCTCGCCGGCCGGTACGACCGTGAACGCATGCTTGTACTTGTTCATGAAATACCGCGCCTCGTTGGCACGCAGCCCGGCAAGCGCTTCCGCCACGGGTGAGGACTCCAGGCCCGCCGCGGACACGTTCTCATAATCGACTGGATCGGGCACCTTGGCCCTCCTTTGGCTTCTGGAAAGGATTCGCACTCGAGGTTGTCCTTCCCGTTCGAGGACGTGGGCGCACCTCGACGGCTCGTCGAACATGCGCTTCAGCGGACGCCGAACGTCCATTCCTCCCCGCGGGTGTAGGCTTCGGCCATGGACACGCGCGATCTCGGCCGCACCGGTCTCAGCATCACCCCCATCGGCCTCGGCTGCTGGCAGCTGCAACAGGGCAAGGGCATGACGGGCGGCATGTGGTCGGTGCTCGACCAGGAGACGATGGACGCGATTGTCTCCGCCGCGCTGCGCGGAGGCATCTCCTGGTGCGACACCGCCGAGGCCTACGGCAGGGGAGCCTCGGAGCGCGCCCTCGCCACCGCCTTGCGCCACTCCGGCATCGAACCCGGCCGCGTGCTCGTCGCGACAAAGTGGCTCCCGATCCTCAAGCCGGCGCGCGACCTCCGCGGGGACATCGACGAACGCCTCGGGTGTCTGGCGCCGTACCCCGTCGACCTGTACCAGGTGCACATCCCGTGGAGCAGGTCGCCGGTCGCGGCGCAGATGCACGAGATGGCCGAGCTCGTGCGCGCCGGCAAGGTGCGCGCCGTCGGCGTCAGTAACTTCTCGGCGAAGCGCATGGCCAAGGCCGGCGCGGCGCTGCAGGCGGAGGGCATCCCACTGGCCTCCAACCAGGTGCGCATCAACCTGCTCGACCGCGCCATCGAGAACAACGGCGTTCTCGAGCTGGCGCGCGAGCACCGCGTGACCCTCATCGCCTACTCGCCGCTCGCACAGGGCATCCTGACGGGCCGGTTCCACGACGATCCTTCACTCGTGAAGGCGCTCTCCCGGTCGCGCCGCTCGCGCCTGACCGGAGTCGGCAAGTTCCTCACACCCGAGGGGTTGGCGCGCACGGCGCCGCTTATTGCGGAACTGCGCGCCGTCGGCGAAGCCCACGGAGCGACGCCCGGCCAGGTCGCCCTGGCGTGGCTGATCACGTACTACGGCGAGGCCGTCGTCGCCATCCCCGGCGCGTCCAGACCCGAGCACGCGACCGAGTCCGCCGGAGCCATGGACGTGCGGCTCACCGCCGCCGAGATCGAGCGCATCGACCACCTCTCCGTGGAGGCCACGCGGAAGTAGCCGCCTTGCGCGGCGCGAGCGGGCGGCGGCGCGGGTGGCGTGGTCGACCGCTCCTCCGCCATCAGGCTCCCGCGCCCTCCACGATCCTCGCGTACGCCTCCGGGTCGGTCGCGCCCTCGGTCGAGAAGACGAGCACGCTGGACCCGGCGCCGACGCCGAAGCGCTCGCGCGGCTCGGCCAGCTCCGGCGCCGTCAGCAGCGCGAGCAGGCCGGCGAGCCCCGAGGCGCCGCTCTCGCCGGAGACGATCCCGGCGCCCGCCAGCAGGCGCATGGCCTCGCGGGCGCGGTCGTCGTCGACAGTGATCGCCAGGTCGAACGTGCCGGCGATCACCGGCCAAGCGAGCATCGAGAGCGTACCGCAGTTGAGGCCCGCCATGATCGAGCGGTGCGGGCCGGGGACGGTGACGATCTCACCGGCGGCGAGCGACTCGAGCGTACAGGCCGCGTCGTCTGGCTCGACCGACGCGAGGATCGGGCGGGCGGCGCTGCCGTAGTGCGCGCCGACCGCGGCGGCCAGCGCGCCGACGCCGCTCTGCACCAGCACGAGATCCGGTGGCGGCGCTCCGAGCGCCGCCACCTGCTGGTCGATCTCGGCCATGATGGTCGAGTAGCCGTCGATCACCGCGCCGGGGATGCTGACGTAGCCCGGCCAGGACGTGTCGCTCACGATAACGCAGCGTTCGCCGGCGTCCTGCGCCGCGCGAGCCACGGTCTCGTCGTACGAACCGTGCACCACGACGAGACGCGCGCCCTCTGACTCGATGCCGGCGATGCGCGCCTGCACCGTGCCCTCCGGCACGTAGATGGTGGCGCCGAGGCCGAGGAGCGAGGCCATGTGCGCCACGGCGCGGCCGTGGTTGCCGTCGGTGGCCGTGACCAGCCGCAGCGGACGCACGGCCTCGGCCCGATCGAGCAGCTCGACGAACGTCTCCGCCTGCGGCAGCCCGAGGCGTTCACTGACGGCGCGGTTCACGGCCCAGGACGCGCCGACGATCTTGAATGCCGGCAGCCCCAGGCAGCGGGACTGGTCCTTGACGAGCAGGGCGCCGACGCCGACCTGCCGGGCGAGTTCGCCGGCGCTCAGCAGCGGCGCCGACTCGTACCCCGGCATGCCGCGGTGAAAGGCCAGCGGGTGAGGCGCCGGAGACGCGTACCGCCCCGGCGCCCTCTCGACCGCGGCGTTGACCACGAAGCGGATCACGGGCGCGACCTCAGGCATACGTTCCTCCGCGAATCTGCTCACGGCGCCCAGCCGAGCGCCGATTCGGCATTCTAGCAGGCATTTCGGGGTGCTATAGTGCCGCGCATCGGCTGATGTGCGCGGGGCGCGCCGTCAGGCTCCGTCTGAAAGGACCGGCTCATGCACGGACGCATCAGGCACTCCCCGGCGACAACGCTCTCCGGCGCCATGTTCCTTCTCATCGCACTCGCGCTCGCCCTGAGCGCCTGCGGCTCGGGCTCGTCCTCGTCCTCCGCCACCTCCGCGAGCTCCGGCGACTCCGGCACGCCGCAAAAGGGCGGCCAGATGCTCGTCAGCTACATGAGCGAGCCGCAGAACCTCGACCCGGCGGCCGACTGGGAGGGCAACGGCTGGTCCATCGAGCACTGCCTCTACAACACGCTGCTCACCTACGCGAGCGCTTCGGGCAGCGCCGGCACCAAGCTGGTGCCGGACATGGCGACCGAGGTACCCACCGTCGACAACAGCGGCATCACCAACGACGGCAAGACCTACACGTTCCACCTGCACAAGGGCATCAAGTTCGCGCCGCCGGTGGACCGCGAGGTCACGTCGGCCGACGTCAAGTACTCCATCGAGCGCATGCTCAGCCCTGACACCCGGCCTGTGCCACCGGCGACGAGCTTCTACATGAGCATCGAGGGCGCCCCCGAGTTCAACGCCGGCAAGGCCCAGAGCGTGAGCGGCATCAAGACGCCCGACGCGACCACGGTGGAGATCGACCTCAGCAAGCCCGACGCGACCATCCTCTACGCGCTGACGATGTCGTTCTGCGACGTGGTCCCCAAGGAGTGGGTGGAGAAGCAGGGCAAGAACTTCGTCCGCAGCCCGCTCGGCACGGGCCCGTACATGCTGGATCACTGGACCCCCAGCGCCGAGCTGGTGCTCAAGCGCAACCCCAACTTCTTCGACTGGCGCGGCCACAAGGACGCCTGGGTGGACGGCATCAAGTTCACCTTCGCGCTCAACCCGCAGACCGCGCTGCTCAAGCTCAAGGCAGGTGAGAACGACGTGCTGGGCGACTACATCCCGCCGAGCGACTATGTGAGCGTCATGAACGACCCGGTGTGGAGCAAGCAGGCCGCCGACGAGCCGGCGATCGCCATCGACTACCTGTTCATGAACGTCACCATGAAGCCGTTCGACAACCCCAAGGTGCGCGAGGCGGTGGCGTACGCGATCGACCGCGACAAGATCATCAAGCTGATCTCGGGCGCGGGCAGCCGGCTCGACCAGATCTATCCCGCCGGCCTGCCCGGCCACGTCGACGGGCCGGACGGGGTGTTCGGCGGCTACGACGTGGCCAAAGCCAAGCAGCTGCTCTCCGACGCCGGCTACCCGAACGGCTTCTCCACCATGCTGTACTCGCACAACGTGGACCCGTGGCCCAAGGTCATCCAGTCCATCCAGTACGACCTGGCGCAGATCGGCGTCAAAGCGGGGGTCAAGCTGCTGAACCGCTCCACGTACTGGACCCTGATCAGCCTGCCGGGCAAGACCCCCATGGGGCTGCAGGACCTGTGGCAGGACTTCCCGGACCCTTCGGACTTCCTGGTCGCCGGCTTCAGCAAGAGCAATGCCGTGCCCAATGGGCTCAACCCCAGCTACTGGTGGAGCCCGCAGGTGGAGAAGCAGCTGACGCAGAGCTTCGCCATGACCGACGCGAAGGCGCGCCTCGACCTCTTCGACACGATGCAGCAGGAGACCATGGCGGAGTGGCCGGCGGTGCCGCTGTACCAGCCCAACGTGAACTCGGTGTTCTCCAAGCGTACGCACGCCTGGTACCTGCACCCCGTGTGGATCTTCGACTTCCTCGACTACTGGCTGAGCGCCAAGTAGGAGCCGACGTGAGCGACGAGCGAGAACGGCAGCTGGCCATCGGCGCGCACCACGACGCCGTGCCCCCTCTCAGGCCCCGCTCTGCGGGCCGGAGGGACTGAGGCGGTGATGACAACAGGCCTGTATGCCCTGGTCGCCGTCATCGCTCTCGTGATGGCACTGGAGAGCCTCCGCGCCCGCAAGTTCCTGCGCTTTCACGAGGCGGCAGCCGCACAGCCATGGGACGAGCTCGGCCCCGGCGTCCAGGCCGTCATCCTCTCGCTGCTGCGATTGACCGGCCTGGGATTCTTGCTCGTCGCGCTGCAGCTGGCGATTGCCGCTGTCGCCGGTGACTTCCATCCGAGCCTGGTCGTCACCCTTGCCCTGCCGCTCCTCTCGCTGCTGTTCTGCGCCGGCCTGTGTGCAGTCAACTTCCAACTCCACAGGCGGACCGGAGCGGCGACGCCGTGGAGGGGCTCTCTGTACGCGGCGATCGCCATCGCGGCGGGCCTCCTCATCTCTATCATCCGCTAGAAGAGCGCGCAGACAGTGAAGCCTGAGTCCCACATCTACGCGGCCACGGTGGAGCGCTGGAGGAGGGTCTGGCCCCTGTTGCAGATCCTCCCGTGGGACGGCGTCGGCGTGGCGGGGATCCGGCGTGTTCTGCAGCGAGATGACTGAGCGGCAGGATCTCAGAACTCGCCTCGACGCCGCTCAGAGCGTCCTGATGGAGGGTGCTCTGGGCGAGCGACTGAAGCGGGAGTATCGGCTTCACCCGGATGACCACATCGCCCTCGCGGGCCTCGTCTACGACGCCTGCGGGAGGGAGGCTCTCACCGCGCTCTGGAACGAATACGCGGACATCGCGCGCCGTCACGGCCTGCCACTGCTGGCCACCACGCCGACGAGACGCGCCAACCGGGAGCGCGTCGCAGCGTCGCGCTACGGCGAGTCCATCGTCCGCGACAACGTCTCACTACTGTGCGCGGTACAGCGGCAGAGCCCCGCGGACATGCACGTCGGCGGCCTCATGGGATGCAGAGGGGACGCGTATCGAGCCACGGACGTGCTGCCCGCGGCCGACGCCAGGGCGTTCCACTCCTGGCAGGCCGAGCTGTTCGCGGAAGCCGGCGCCGAGTTCCTCTACGCCGGCATCATGCCGGCGCTGCCCGAGGCGACCGGCATGGCCTTGGCCATGGGCGACAGCGGACTGCCGTACATCATCAGCTTCATGATCCGGAAGGATGGCAGACTGCTGGACGGCACGACCATCGGCGAGGCCATCCACGCGATCGACGAGTCTGTCGACTCCCGGCCCATGTGCTACATGACGAACTGCGTCCATCCTGCCGTGCTGTACGCGGCGTTGTCCCAACCGTTCAACACGACGGATGTCGTGAGGGACCGCCTGTGGGGCATCCAGGCCAACGCGTCCCGCCTGGCTCCCGAGGAACTGGATGCCCGCGCCGACCTCGAGTCCTCGGACCCCGGCCTGCTGGCCGACGACATGATGCGCTTGCGCGACGACAAGAAGCTGAAGCTGTTCGGCGGATGCTGCGGGACGGACGGAACGCACTTGGAGGAGATCGCCAGGAGACTGGGCAGCGCGCCCGGCAAACGCGATGGCCGAGGCCCTGTAGGCGTCTCAGTCCGGCCGGTATCGCCCGCCGACCTGCCGACCATCGACCGCTGGGCCGGCGTCACTGCGACCTACCTGACGCGCACCCGGCCCTACGCCGAGGGCGCGGATCACCACGACCCCGGCGCCGGCCTCTTCTGGTACATGATCGCCGGGGCCGGCGCCGACGTCGGTACCGTGTGGATCGAGCTGCTCCCCGCCGGCTCCGAGGCGGTCCTCGGGATCTTCCTCGGCGACCCATATTGGTTCGGCCGGGGCATCGGCACGGCGGCCGTCGGCCTCGCTGTCGCCGAGTTCCGTCGCGCGCATCAGCACGTGCCCATCGTCCTCCGAGTCCGCCGGTCAAACGCCCGCGCCATCGCCTGCTACCGGCGCGCCGGGTTCACTGTCACCGATAGCGGCTCCAAGCCGCTGCCGTCGGGAGAGGTCGTGCCGTACTACCGCATGACGTGCCCGCCGTGAAGTAGAGTCCATGATCAGGATCGACTCAGAAGCGTAGGCGAGACTCGGAGGCGGCCGATGTCCGGAGAGCTCAAGAAGGCGCAGACGCAGTATCAGGCCGGGGAGTTCAAGCGTGCTGTGGGCACGCTCTGGGAGGTCACCTTCGCCGGCGCCCAGGGGGAGACGGACGCTCGCGAGGTCATCGCCCTCGCCACGCTCCTGCGCGAGGCGACGCAAGGCGGCGTCCGCAGCGACTGCGAGGAGAACATCGCCCGCGCCGAGCGCTTCCTGACCGGCGGTCACGACCCCGCCGCCCATGCTCGCAGCGGCCAGCAGCTGCAACAGTCCCGTGAGGAGGCCGTCCGCCTGGCGCGCGAGGCACGTGATGCCGGCCTCACCTGGTTCGAGCTCCGCCGCAACGAGGATGTCGTCGCCGCGGAGATGCTCGCCGTCAAGACGGCCGGCGCAGCCGGCGCTCCCCCACCGCTTTCCAGCACCATCGACGCGGTTGAGGCAGAGGGCTGGCGGCTTGAGCACGTCGCCTGCATGTTCCGGCCGACCAAGGTGCAGACCTCGGTACTCCGCGGCGCCGAGGTCTTCATGGGCGGTGATGTCATCGACGGGGAGGAGACCCACCTCTACCTCTTCCGGCGGGTCGATGGGGCGTCTGGCTGATGGGCGACGGTGGCCACTCCCACGGCAGACTGGGCCTCACGCATGGACGCCCTGGACCAGCGTCTCCGCCCCATCGCGAACAGGCCCGTCGACATCACCGACCCGGACTGGCTGAGCAAGCTCCAGTCCGTCCCGCCCGCCGTCGATCGAGCCGGGGTGCGCGACGAGTGCGAGGCGCTGCTCGGCGAGCTGGTCGCCGCCTACGAGCGCGGCGATGAGGACATCCGGCAGGCGATCCGCCGGCTCTTCCGTGAATTTCCCGCGTTCGCCTGGGCCGCCACTCCCCCCGGCGATTACTCCACGCCGAGCGGGCTCAGGGAGCACCTGATCCACTTCTCGATGCTGGATCAGGGGCGCGACCCGCGGGACGCGCAGCTCTCGCTGGACGGGATCCTCGACGCGGCTCGAAGGGTCGGCACGCCGACCCGCGAGGTGCTGGAGCAGGTCGCGGCCATGTCGAACGGCGAACCGATCTACCCCAACTGGCCGTCCACCAGCGGCATGTTGCTGAGAGCCCGCGAGCATGCGCGGCCGCCTGATACTGCATAGGTCTGTAGTAGAGTCCGGTGGCAGCCCGCGCCGTGAGGCACAGCGCGCAGAAGGGGCACAGGAGGATCCGGGTGAGAGACGGTCTGAGCTACTCTTCCACAGGCGTCGACATCGACTTGACCGACGCCGCCAAGCGCCGCATGGCCGACGCGGTCGACTCAGGGGACCCACGCGTCCTCAACAAGCTCGGCGCCTTCTCCTCGCTTGTCGAGGGCGTCTTCCCGACGTTCGCCGACCCTGTGCTGGTGCTCAAGACCGACGAACCGGGCTCCAAGCAGAAGCTCGCCTTCGAGCTCGATCGCGTCGAGAGCCTCTGTCAGGACCTGGTCAACCACCTGCTGAACGACGTCGCCGTGATGGCCGCGCACCCGCAGTACGTGCTCGATTGCATCGTCTGCGGGCGACTGGACGGCGACGTCGTCGAGCGACTCGTCGCGGGCATGGCGTCGGCCTGCCGGGCACAGGAGGCCGTGCTCGTCGGCGGCGAGACCTCGGTGCAGCCGGGCGTCGTGGCGCCCGGCCTCTACGTGCTCTCCGCGACGGCGGTCGGCATCGCGGAGCGCGCCGCGATCTGCGACGGCTCTCGAATCAGGCCGGGCGATGCCGTGCTCGCGGTCGGCTCAAACGGCCTGCACACCAACGGCTACACCCTCGTGCGCACGCTCCTCGAGCGGCGGCCGGAGTTGGCCCGGCTGGAACTGAGTGGCGAGAGCTTCCTCGACGTCGTCATGCGTCCTCACACCTGCTACTACCTCGACCTCCGCGGTCTCTTCGGCCACCCCGGATTGCACGGGCTGGCACACATCACCGGCGGCGGCCTTCACGACAACGTGATCCGCGTCCTTCCGCGCACAGTCGATGTTCGGATCGACCTGGGTGCACTGCGGGTTTCCGAGGTCTTTCGGGTCATCCGGCGCGAGGGCAGCGTCTCCACGCCGGACATGCTCCGCACGTTCAATCTCGGCTGCGGACTGGTCCTCGTCTGCGAGTCGAGCGACGCTGCGTCGACCATCGCCCATCTCGCCTCGCGGGGTCATGATTGCTGGCAAGTCGGCGCGGCGATCGAGGGCACGGGGGACGTGCTGCTCGAAGGCGCCGTCCAGTGGTAGGTCTCCGAGCGCCTCGGCCTCACGCGCACAACGCCAACGGTAGTAAGCTCGGTCCGCAGTCCGAGTGAGGTTGGCGCGGTCCCAGAGGCGGAGGACATGAGCTTCGTCCCGCACAATCACTTCAGCCCGTCAGATGAGGTCGTCCACCCGGCGCCCGATCCGCACCAGGACGAGGCCGTGGCCCTCAGCCGCGCGGCCAGAAGCCCGGCGACGGCGTTCATCGGTCTCGGGCTCGCGCTGGCCGGCGCCGCCGCGACCTACTTCGCCTCGCCGGTGCTGCTCATCGTCGGCGCGCTCCTCGCGGCGGCGGCGATCCTGGTCTCCGCGTTCGCCTGGCGGCGCGCGCACCGGCAGAACAGACCCGGCGGTGTCGCCGTCGCCGGTCTGCTCATCGGCATCATCACGATCCTCGTCTTCATCGTGCTCGACTAGGGGAGTGGCGTGAACATGGTCAGCCTCGTCCGCGCGGCGACCACGCCCGATCTTTGATGCGTTAGGGCGAAGCGACGACGGATCAGGTCTGGTCCGGAGTCCGGGGCAATCGGGGAGAAGGGAGCGACGGTGTTCGAACTGCTTCTCATCGTGGGGCTCGCAGTGATCGCGCTGTGGGTCGGCCGGATCTTCTACATCCTGCAGAAGGGCCTGAACGAGGTCATCACCGGCCTCACGTCCATCGACAACCGTCTCGCCCATCTCGAGGACCAGCTTGGCGCGACCCAGGCGCGAGAACCCGAGCCGGAAGCGTAGCGGGCATGCGTGCAGCGATGAGCGACTCGTCTCGCGCGCCGGTCGCTGAGCCCGCGCTCGAGACCGAGCGCCTCTTGCTGCGCCGCGCGCGGTAAGCTTTGGCCGCAGCATGCGTACCTCGCCTGACAGCATCGGAGGCTGATCGTGAAAGGGCGGCTTGGGTGGATCGACGTCCTCTCGTACATGGCCTACCTCGCGCTCGCGGTGCTGGCCGTCGTGTACGGCCCGCGCAACGCGCTCTGGTACGCCGGGCTCATCCTCTCCGCCGTGTGCGCGGTCGTATGGTTCGTCGCGCGCTGGCAACTCGGGCCGGCCTTCTCGGTCGGGGCGGAGGCGCGCCGACTCGTGACCACCGGCCTCTACTCACGACTGCGCCACCCCATCTACGTCTTCGGGACCATGGCGTTCCTCTTCTCCCTGCTGGCTCTGCAGGGCTGGAGGGCGCTGGTCAGCTGGGTCGTCGTGATCCTGATCCAGGTCGCTCGGGCGCGGCGCGAGGACCGTGTGCTGGCGGAGGCGTTCGGGACCGAGTACGCAGCCTACCGAAGCGGCACGTGGTTCTAGTTCAGGAGCGCATGTGGCGCCGGCCGGAGCCGGCGCTGCCTCCGAAGGGTGCGCCAGAAGGGTGACGATGCGATTCCACAAGTATCAGGGTCTCGGCAACGACTACATCGTCCTGGAGCGCGCCGACCTCGGCGGCGCGGGCTCCGGCGACTCCCAGCTCCCGGCGACGCTGATCCGCAGGATCTGCGACCGGCACTACGGCGTCGGCTCCGACGGCATCCTCGTCGAAGCCGCGACACCAGACGGAGAGCTGGCGCTTCGCATCTTCAATCCCGACGGGTCCGAGGCGGAGAAGAGCGGCAACGGCCTGCGCATCTTCGCCCGGTACCTGTGGGACGAGGGCCGGGTCGGAGATGATCCCTTCGCGGCCGTGACCAAGGGCGGGACCGTGCGGTGCCGGGTCAGCGACGGCGGGCGCATGGTCTTCGTCGAGATGGGAGTGGCGAGGTTCGACAGCGAGCTGATCCCGGTCAGCGGGCCTCCGCGCGAGGTCGTGGACGAGCCCATCGACGCCGGCGGCGAGCGCCTCCGGTTCACCGGCGTGACGGTCGGCAATCCGCACTGCGTCGTCCACGTCGACGAGCCGACGCCGGAGCTGGCCCGGCGGCTCGGGCCCCTGCTCGAGACGCACGCACTGTTCCCGGAGCGCACCAACGTGCAGTTCGTCCGGGTCCTCGGCCGGCACCGCATCACGATTGAAATCTGGGAGCGCGGCGCCGGCTACACGCTGGCGTCGGGCAGCAGCAGTTGCGCCGCGGCGGCCGCATCGGTCCGCCTGGGCCTGTGCAGCGGCGACGTGACGGTGGAGATGCCCGGCGGGAGCCTCGAGATCGGCGTCGGCGAGGACTATGCGCTGACCATGCTCGGCCCGGTCGGACGGGTGGCGGACGGGACCATCTCGGACGAGCTCGTCGGCGACGCCGGCTGAGACGGCGTCTCGTACGGCGGGCGCCGGCGGGCGGACGGTGACCTTCCGCTGGTGCACGCCGGCAGCGACAGGGGAAAGAACCACCCCATGAGACGGCTCATCATGTGGAACCTGATCACGCTCGACGGCTACCTCGAGGGTCCCCAGCCTTGGGACCTCGACTGGCACAACGAGGTGTGGGGCGACGAGCTCGAGCGGTTCTCGCTCGAGCAGCTCGCCACCGCCGACCTGCTGATCTTCGGCCGCGCCACGTACCAGGGTATGGCGGCCTACTGGCCGGCGGAGAGCGGCGAGGTGGCCGAGCGCATGAACGGCATCGCGAAGATCGTCTACTCGCGGACCCTGGAGATGACGGAGTGGGCGAACACGACGCTGATGAGGGAACTGGACACCGGGGGAGTGCGGCGGCTCAAGGAAGAGGGAGATGGCGCCGCGCTGGTGTTCGGCAGCGGCGCCCTCTCGGCGGCGCTCATGGAGGCGGACCTCTTCGACGAGTACCGCCTCCCGGTCGCGCCGGTCGTCCTCGGCGCCGGCACGCCGCTGTTCGGGCGTGGCCAGCCGCGCCGGCGGCTGGACCTCCTCGAGGCCCGGACGCTCGGCTCCGGCGCGGTGCTCCTGCGGTACGCGCCCGCTCCGGCACCGGCACCGGCACAGGAGGGCTGACGGCGCATGCTCTACCTGCTCATCATCTGCCACGACGATTCCTTCGCGCCGAGCGAGCGGCTGATCGCGGCGATCCAGGAGTGGGACCTGGAGATGGATCGCCGCGGCGTCCGCCTGGACGGCCAGCCGCTGCGGCCGCCGGCCGACGCCATGACCGTCAGGGTCCGCGGCGGCGAAGCGGCGATCAGCCATGGCCCGTTCGCCGCCGCAGCGGAGCAGATGGCGGCCTACGAGCTGCTCGACTGCGCCGACCTCGATGAGGCGGTCGGCCTGGCATCCACGCATCCGATGGCGGCCGCGGGCACGATCGAGGTCCGGCCGGTCTGGGAGGAATTGACCGACCCGGTCGCGGACGGCGGCGGCCGGGAGGGCGCGGCGTGAATCCGTCGACTGACGGCGGCGCGGGCCTCCGCTCAGGCAGCAGGGTCGTCTGGTCGGCGACCATGTCGCTGGACGGCTTCATCGCCGGCCCGGACGACGCGATGGGATGGGTGTTCGACCACTCCGGTCCCAACCCGGCGGTCGATGAGGTGATCGGCCGGACGGGCGCCGTGCTCGCCGGACGGCGCAGCTACGACGTCGGCCGGCGCGGCGAGCGCCCGGAAGTGGAGGAGGCGTTCGGCGGCGGCTGGTCGGGCGCGCAGTTCGTGCTCACCCACCGCGCGCACGACCCGGACCCCGCCAACACGTTCCTCTCCGGCGACATCCGCGACGCCGTGGCGCTCGCGCTCGCGGCGGCGGAGGGCAAGGACCTTAACGTCATCGGCGCCGACGTGGCCCGCCAGTGCCTGGCGGCGGGGCTGATCGACGAGATCGTCGTGTTCGTGGCGCCGGTCCTGCTCGGCGACGGCGTGCGCCTCGTCGACCAGCTCGACGAAGCGCCGGTGGAACTCGAGCCGCTCGAGGTCTCCCGCGCAGGACACGTGACGACCCTGCGCTTCCGGGTACTCAAGTGACGTTCGCTCGCAGCCCTGCGATAGAGTCCCACCATGCTCCGCGCAAGCCGACAGTCCGGTTCGAACGCTCGCCGTGTCGCCCTGCTGCTCGCGGCTCTCGCCGCGCTGGTCGGCGCCTTGGCGCTGACCGCATGCGGTACGTCCGGCACGACCGCGGCGGTGGCATCGCCGGGCGCCAGGGCGGTCACGATCACCGCGGGGCTGCCCAAGGACGCGGCGACTGAGCCTCCGTGGAACGGGCGCTTCGTCCAGGTGACCGTCAGCGCGCCGTCGCCGGAGAAGATGGCGGCAAGCGACTGGCACGTCTTCGTCAACGGCAAAGAGCAGCCGCTCGCGAGCGCGCCGAACATCCTCCCTTACGCGCCCGGCGTGGCGACCGTGGCGTTCGTGTTCGCCACGCCGTTCACGGACTTCGTCGACTACCGGTTCCGCGTGGAGTACGCGCCGCGGGGTGGCACGAAGGTCCGGCTCTCCTGGCCCTACAAGTGGGCGCCCTGAGCCGAGAGGCAGGCTGAAGGCGGGCAAACTCGGGCCGGGAGGACCCGCTTCGGCCGGGCGGACCCGGGCCGCACCGCCGCTACCTGAGCGCCCGCCCGATGAACCTCGCCTCGGCGGACGCGACCTTGCTCGCGTACTCGTGGTCGTGGCCGCCCTTGCTGAACCCGCCTGCGGCGGGCTTGGGGAGGGCGGCCGTCAGGGAGGTGACGTACCAGTAGAACGGATCTTGCTTGCCGCAGTCGATGCGCAGGTTCACCGTCGCGAGCCGGTCGGCGTGCGCGATCACGTCGTACTTGGCGAAGTCGGCCGCGTCGTCAAACGCGTCCCGCGGCCCCAGCATCATCGCGTCGTAGCTGGTCCAGACCGCTGGGCTGACCGCGACCACCGCGGCGAAGAGGTCCGGTTCCGTCTCCGCCGCGACCAGCGCGCCGTACGCCCCCATCGACCAGCCGATGACCGCGCGCTTGCGCCCGCCGCCGCCCAGCTTGAAGCGGCGGGCGCAGGTCGGGATCAGCTCGTGAAGCAGGAAGCTCAGGTAGTCCTCGCCGGACTTGCGCGGGTGCCAGTAGGTCTCACCGCCGTAGGTACCGACGACCGCGTACTGCGGCGACTCCTTCTCGCGCACCGCCGTTGCCACGTAGTCGGCGAACCCCATCGGCGGACCGCCGTTGCGGCCCGGGAGCGCGAAGCACACAGGAAGCGGGTCGCCCGGCTGCGCGCCCGGCGGCCAGGCGATGCTGTAGTGAACGGGCTTGTCGACAAGACGGGAGTGCAGGACGAAGTCCTGGACGGTCTTTCCGGAGACGCCGGGGAGGTCCACGCCGAGCTTGTCGCCGGCGGCGCCGAGCCAGTCCCGCCACGGCGCGACGCGCCAGGCGATGCCGCCGGCCGCGACGACCGCGGCGGCGAACCCGGCGCCGACCAGGAACCCGCGCCGGGTGATGCCGGCCTCGGGACTCCGGGCGTCGCCGGGCTGCGAAGGCCATACCTCGAGGTCGTGCCGCATGAGCTCGCGCGTCCCGTCCACGAGCCCCATCGTAGCGCAGTCGGCGAGCGGGTGTCGTACCATCGAGTCGACCGGCAATCAGGAGCGGAGGCCATGTGAGCGAGACCGATGCGACACCAAGGGACACGACCGCGACGATGCACACCGTCGGCGGCGCGGTCGGCGCACCCGACTTCCTCCTCCCATGGCTGGACCGCTTCTACGACGAGGACGACGCCGAGCTCATCCTGGCCGCGGCCGAGACGGCCGAGGGGCCGGCGAAGCTGGCCGGCGACGCCGCAGGCGCCCTCGCCGGCTTCGACCCGGCGCGGCTCGCGCGCGCCGTCCGCCGCGCCGTCCTCGACGTCGACGAGGCCGGCGCGTTCGCGCCGGCGGACTTCCACGAGCGCCTCGAGATCTGGGCCATGTTCGAGGGCTGGAAGGACGTCCCGCTGGCCATCCACCGGCAGGTCGCCGACTGGGAGGTCGATCACTACGCGGAGAAGATCCGCGCGGATGTCGAGGCAGCCCGCGACGGCCACCCCGGCGACTCCTACGAAGCCCGGTACAGCTACGTGCTCCTCCACGAGGCCGAGGCGATCGTCGCCGCACAGGACCATATCTACCTGTGGCCGTGCGACTGCCGCGCCATCGTCGGCAAGTGCCGCAAGCCCAAAGACGTGTGCCTGCGCTTCACCAACGACCGCGGCCTCGGCTGGGAGATCTCGAAGGAGCGTGCCGTCGAGATCCTGCGCAGGACCGACAAGGCCGGCCTCATGCACACGGCCGACGTCCAGGACGACGTCGCGGACACCTCGTCGATCTGCAACTGCTGCGTCGACTGCTGCTACCCGCATCTCGCCGCTGAGCGGCTGCAGGTGAGCGACGCCTGGCCCGTGCGGCGGTACATCGCCGGCATCGACATGGACGCCTGCAAATCCTGCGGCCGGTGCGGCCTGCGCTGCCCGTTCGAGGCGATCGTCTGCGGGACGGGCGGCAAGCCGGGGTTCACGGCTGCCCTCTGCCGCGGCTGCGGTCTGTGCGCCACCGGCTGCAGCTCAGACGCCATCCAGCTCGTACCGCTCGTGGCCGAGTAGGGACCGCCGCTCGCGTCAACGGCGCGGCGCGTCCCCAGACCACAGGAGCGCGCCGCTCCTGATGAGTCCGCGCAGCAGGCCGGGATCGGCCGGCACGCCGCTGCTCCCGGCCTTGGGCGAGATCTTCTCGCGTACGAGCGCGTGCGCCGCGGCCGTGCCGCGGCCGAGCGGCCCGCGCCCGCGCAGATCGATCGCCTGTACCGCGACGAGCGCCTCGATCGCGACGACGCCCTCGCCGAGGTCGACCATCGCCGCGAGGCGCCGCGCGCTGAGCGGCAGCAGGGTGGCGCGATCCTCGATGCCCTCCGCGCCCGATGTGCTGACGACTGTGTACGACACCGGCTGCGCCAGCAGGCTGGCCTCGGCGGCAAGAGACTGGGCCGTGATCGCGTGGATGCTGAGGCCCATGTCGGGCCGGTCGCGGTCGAAGCTGAGGCCGGTCGGCAGGCCGGACCACGGCGTGTCCAGGAGCTTGACGGCGCGCTCGCTGGCCGCGGTGAACACCGAGGCGAGCGCGACACGCACGTAGTCCAGGGTGGCCGCCAGCGGGAGGCTCTCGTAGCTCGAGACGGAGACGATCTCACCGGTGGCGACATCCACGAGCGGGTTGCCTTGGGCCGCGTTCAGCTCGACCGCGAGCACGCCAAGTGCGTGCTCGAGCGCCTCGCGGCCCACCGCCTGCACGGCCACGGTGCTGCGGAACGTCAGCGGGTCCTGCAGGTTCCTCGCGGCGCCATCCTCCCACAGGTAGCTGCCGGCAAGCAGCGCCCGGGTGCGTTCCAGGGTCGCCGCGAAGGTCGCGTGCGGGCGCGCGTCCTCCACGCCGGGGTGCAGCACGGAGAGGTTGGCGCCGAAGCCCTCCAGCGCCAGCGCGCCGGCCACGTCCGCGGCGTCGAGCAAGCGCTCCGCATCGTGTAGTGCCAACGCGGCCGTCGCCGTGCCGAAGGCGCTGTTGTTGAGCAGCGCGAGCCCCTCGCCGGCGTGCAGGTCCATCTCACCGATGACCCCGTGGGCAAGGTCCGCCATCGCCGAGAGGTCGGAGACGCCGATGGAGCCGTGCAGGCGGACGATCGGATGGCGGTCGGCGTTCAACGCGTCGATGATCGCCACGGCCAGCTCCGGCCGCGCGACGGTCGTACCGCCGGCGAAGAGATTGGCGAGGCAGAGCATGGCCGCCCGTACGACATCGTCGGTGACGGGCGGCCCCTGTCCAGCGCGGTGGTCCTGGATCTGGCTGCGGTTGAAGCGGCTGACGTCTTCCGGCGTCACGGCGATGCGCTTCTGAGCGCCGTAGCCGGTGGTCAGTCCATACGTGGGGACGCCGCTCTCGAACACGCGCTGCGCGAGCGCGTGCGCG
>Ga0302323_100000911_pt1 | contig 23925 bp, 18 predicted proteins | sample Fen_T0_3_FD_201950 | JGI IMG/M metagenome (GOLD analysis project Ga0302323, IMG submission 201950) | Peat permafrost microbial communities from Stordalen Mire near Abisko, Sweden - Fen_T0_3 | ecosystem: Environmental > Terrestrial > Soil > Wetlands > Permafrost | place: Sweden: Abisko... | reverse complement strand
CCAGTCCGTCGCCAGCTGCCCGGCCCGGTCGACCGGGCCCTGCGGCGCCGCCCGCTGTCCCGTGGCGGTGCCATCGCGTGTGGGGAGTGGGGCCTTGGCCGGCGTCACTGCACGATCCTCCCCTGGGCATCGGTGACCACGACACCGTCGTCTCCGAGGTTGTAGTCGGAGCTGCCCGCCTCGTCGCCCATCGAGGCCTCGACGACATAGACCCGGGCGCCCCCGGCGTACGCATGATCAGCCCCCGGCTGGCCGCTGACCCCGGCCTTGACCGAGATGCCCGAGCCCGTTCGATGGACCGAGATCGACAGCCCCGTCATAGCGGACTTCGCCGCGGTACTCGGGGAACCAGGCCAGACCAGGTAGGAGTACGACGCGAAGCTCTGCGACGCCAGGAGTGGGCCCGGACCCGTCGAGTGACCCGTCGAGCCACCGCCACCCGGGGGCGATGTTGACGTGGCACTGCTCGGGCTGGAAGGGCTGGTCGGGGTAGGCGAGCCGCTGGGTGCCGACGAGGTGGCGCCGAGTGCCCCGGGTGGCGGACCCGAGTGACGCGTGGACCAGCCGTGCACAGCCAGCAAGGCTCCTGCCACCGCGGCGGCAAGGAGCAGCGTGGCGCCTCTCGGGCCTACCGAGCCACCAGATGTTCGCATTCACTCACAACCTCGAACGAGCCTGTTGCGCGACCTCAACTCCCAGGCTAGCCAGCGAGCCTGGACGTTGCCTGAACGCATCCAGTGAAGTCAGTAGGGCACCGACCGGCGCCGTGGGCGGCTCATCGCACTTCGGCGAGTCTTGACGGGCTCGCGACGGACCCCCGTGCCTGTCCTTGCGGGAGAGGACGGTGTGCGAGTCCCTCCACGAACACGGCATAGAGCATGAGCGTGAACCGCTGTACCCGGCCGACCAGGTCTTCAACTCGTCGCGGCGGTGGCGGCAGCGTGCGAACTGGATCCTGCGCGACCCTGGTTGAGCTGTGGGAGATGCCGGTCAGACTCGGGCCGAGCTCGCAGTCATGGTGTCGCCATCTCAGGGGAAGGCCGACGAGGCGTGGCGCGACGCAGACGTGATTGCCTCCAGCTCCAGCGGAGCCGTTGCGTCAATCCGCCGGGACCCGGCTTTGATCCAACCTGCGTCGCCGCGTCTCGCGCAGCTGCTCGCAGCGTCGCCAACCAACGTCGGTTCTCACGCTCAGACTCTTCGGTTCCGTCCTGTCGTTCATCCCACGGGGTCCACATCCCCAGGGTCTCCCCGATCCAAGATCCGCACCAGCTCACGAGCGAGTACCAACTGCACTCCGTCGCCTGATGGAGCCGCGGGCTGCCCGCCAGCGCCTTCCTCGGCGACAGTCACCACACGGTCTCCAGGTGCGGGCACTGTTTCAGACAGCATGCCTGCCTCCTCGAGCTGCACTGCAAGCGACCAAGGATGCAGTCCGTCGTAACCGCTCAGCAGCGTTTCGCGACACTCACCGTTCAAGGAGTTCCAGAACGTGGCCGCTTCCGCATAGCTCGGCTGGTCGTAATCCATAGGGTCGATCCTGACACGGATTCCGGCCGGCTAACGGGCGCCCGGCACCGCGCACCGACCCGTCCGGCATGGCTTCAAGGATTGGAGCCCACAGGTGCGCCGCCGCTGCGTCATATCGGCCTGAGACGTTGCTCCGGTCTCGCTAGCCAGACAGACTCGGGCGATGGCGACGGCGAGGTCGGTGACCGAGACCATCCCTGGCCTACTGGATGCCGCCGTGGAGAGAGACCCCAGCGCGACGTGGCTTCGCGCTGACGAAGGAGGCTGACGTTCGGCAGCGCTGCCGATCAGGTAGCACGGCTCGCAGAGCGGCTCCGCGACGCGGGAGTGGTTCGGGGGGACCTCGTCGTGGTCACGGCTCGCACCACGCCGCCGTACGTCCTGTGCTGGTTGGCGGTCGCCCTGGGCGCTGCGACTGTTCCCACCGACCCTGCCGGCACACTGGACGAGCTGAGCGGGCTCGTCCACCAGGTGCTCCCCCGGTTGATCGTCACAGACGCTGCCCGAGGCCCAGTCTGATGTCCGCGGGTCCGACTAGATGCTGAAGAACAGGTTGAGGAACCGATTGGCGAGGTCGATGTCGCCGCGCACGGTCCCGCCGTTGGTCCGCCCAAAAGCCCTCAGGACGAGACTGGCCGCATCGAACTCGATGTAGGCCGGCAGCCTCTCGATCTCGCCGGTCTCGTAGGTGAGACCCTCACCGCTGACCGAGACCCGGTAGTCACCGGCGTTCTGCCCACTGACCCGGACCCCGATGGTGAAGGGCTCCGTCACGGCCTCGGCACGGACCGTCCCCTGCCAGATCGCGAACATGAACGGCACCAGCAGATCCGCTGCCTCGCCAGACAGCGCATGGCCGCGACCGCTGGTCTCGCGGATGTCCCACGAGTGCACGCCGTAGTCCATCAGCTGACCGGCAGCGTAGAAGAAGGCGGGTACGGGTCCCATGTACGCGTGGGTCACCATCAGTCCCGTCCAGTCGTCGGGTCCGAGAGCCTCGAGGATTCCCTGCATCTTCTCGAAGTCGACGCGCAGGCGCTCCATCAGCTCCGCCTGCGGCACCCTGCGAAACGAGGTCGCTCCCTTGTTCGCGAGCTGCGCCATGACCGCGAGTCCGTGCGGCTCGGGCACCTGGCCGATCCCGCGCGCCGCATCGAAGGCGCGGAAGTAGCCCTCGGTCGTGTCGATGATGTGGCCGACGATGTCTCGCGTCGACCAGTCCGCACAGGCGGTCGGCGACTCCCAGACCTCGGGCCGTTCAGCCAGCGTGAACATGCGCTCGGCCTCGTCGCGGACCACGCGCAGGATCGTCGGCTTGCCCTCGTAGGTCATGGCGTTCCACTCACTCATGCACAACACCCCTTGTGATGGCCGCTCGGCATGGCTGTGAGGCCGCTACTCGTCGAGCTGGTGTCCACCGAAGAACATCAACGGATCGCTCAACAGCTCGATCTGGATGCCGTCGGGATCTTTGAAGTACATCGACTCCTCGATCCCGAGATCGGGACCGGCGTACGTCACGCCGGCCGCCTCCAGCCGCTTCTGGGCCTGCTCCCACTGGTCTCGCGGCATCGAGATCGCGATGTGCTGGACCCCGCCGATGGCCTCTATGCCCGGCTCGAGACCGAGCCCCGGGAAGTCGAAGAAGCCCAGCAGGGTCTTGTTGCCCAGGTCGAAGAAGAAGTGAGAGGAACCCTGGTAGTCCCGGTTCTCGACCAGCTCGACCAGCGGGAACCCGAGCACATCCTGGTAGAAGCGGATCGTCCTCTCGACGTCCGAGCAGATGAGGGCCGCGTGGTGGATCCCGCGCCCCGGGGAGGCACGCTCTGCGACCGGACGAAGGTACTGCTCACGCAACTCGGCCCGACGTGCCTCGAGCTCGCCCAGTAAGGACTCGTCCAACAACGTCGTACCCCGCTCTCTTCCACGCCTGTGTGGTTGAGACCACAACTACATACTATTCACCTCCAAGCGAGCCGGCGGAAGGCCCGACTGCACGACCCCTACAGCCAGCTAGGACATGCCAAACCCCGAGGCATCTGCGCGGGATCCGGTGGAGGTGCGTCACATCGCCGGGTTCTGGGTGCGCGGGGTCGATGGCTAACTGTGGTGAGAGCGCCGACCGGTGTGGCGGTCCGCGTGTGCGGCTCGGTCGTCAGGCCACCGGAGTTGAGCGTGGCGCACACCACCTTGCTGCCGTTCCGGCCAGATCAGATGAGCCCCGGCGCGCTGGCCGCGGTCTCCTATCGGGCCCACTACTCCGTGCCGGCATCGTCGCCGAGCGCGCCTCGCCGTAGACAGCTCGCCATAAACAGTTAGCCTCGAGGTGACACGAAGGCAGGGGGTGCATCGATGCCACTCGGGCGGGTCATTGCAGAAACGGTGGCTGACCTTCGCGACCGCGTGGAGGTCTCGTGGCACCACGACACGTGGCATGTGACGGCGAGCTCGTTCGAATCCGCGCTCAACTACGTCGAGACGCGGTTCGACGATGCCGCTGTCCTGGCGCGTCGCGATCACGGTCACCGATGGCCGCGGGTGACTCTCGAGGTATCCACCGATCCGGCGCTGGCGACGAAGGCTCCGCCGCTGATCGAGCTGGCTCACCCGCCGGAGCCAGGCGCAATGCTCCAGCCTGTTCCTCAGCGGCCAATCGAACCAGCAGAGCTCGAGGCGGTGGCAGCATCGGGCATGCCGACCGACCTCGAGGCGATCTTCGCCAAGCAGAACGATCTGCGGCAACGGTAACTCGCATTGCCCGGGACTTGACCGGCGCCTGCCGAGGTCGGAACAGGCTCGATCGCGGGACTGGGCGAGCCGCCGCCTCCCGCAGCGCCGCATGGCGGTTCCACCCGACGGACGAGTCGTCGCCGCGGCCAGCACTGCGCAACACGTGCGGCAATCCGCCGCGACGGCACTGCCCCGGTTCCGCCGGATTGGTCGAGATCTGCGCACAGGGCAAGGAGTGTGACTGAGGTCAATCGGTGTTGGCCCGGGGCGGAGGAGCGGTTCCTTCCGCCCCGGGCAGGCAGTGCTCAGGGATAGATCTCACCGGCGAACCAGGTGCCTGCGTCGATCCACTCGCCGTTACCGCCGCCGCCCCAACCGTTGTTCACGTAGAACGCGGTGTCGGTGACGGTTTCGGTCCAGTCCCACCAAAGGAAGGAGTGGCGGACGGTCCGCTGTTGCCATGCGTACCCCCAGGCAACGGGATAGTGGCTCAGCCAGCCTGTGCCGATGACAGCGGGCGTTCGTCGGTACGCGATCGAGTTCGCGGCGTAGTTGGCCAGCCGGGTCTCATGGATGCCGAGGGTGTTCCAGTGGGTGTCGAGCCGGGTGTAGCTGCGGCCGTTGAGGTACTGCCAGGCGCCGGGCATGTCCCATGGGGCCGTCGCTCCGGAGCCGAAGGCGCAGAACGTGCCGACCTGCCCATGGAGCTCGCCGATGATGTTGTTGACGCCTCCGTCCTGGCTGATCGGTGCGACGGCGTCGGCGCCACGGCCGCCGTTCTCCCTGTAGAGACCGTTGCGGCCGGTCCAGTAGGAGTTGCCGCCCGCGGCCTGGCGGTCGCCCCAGCCGAACAGGATGCCCCAAGCTGTGGGTCCGCAGCCGACCTCGCACCCGGCGAAGGGGAACTGGTTGTAGCGAGGCTGGTCGCCGGCGCCGCCGGCCCAGAAGTAGTTCCAGCCCATGTCAGAGCTCCTCTCCGAACGGCCCGATGCGCTTCACAACGGTCGAGGGTGCCTGGTCGGGCACGATGAAGTACCGGAGCTGTTCTTCGCTGCCGGCGTACCGCAGGTGCACCTCGAAGCTCGTGTCCTTGACGCTCACGTCTGCGCGCGGTCGCAGGACAAGCTTCGGCGGGAGCGGCTGCGGGTTGAGCTCGGCGCTGACCAGGTCGGCAGCCGGGCCCTCAATGGTGAAGTCGCCCTCCTCCAGAAGCCAGACCGTGTGCGTGGCGCCGGAGTGGATGCCTTCGCCGAATGCGTCGGTGAGTTTCTCGGTCTCCCAGCGCGGTTCCGCGCGCTTCGCGAGCTCGGCCAGATGGAGCCGGTAGCAGTCGGCGTACCCCTTGGTCAGCTCGTTCCAGGAGCGCCACTCCTCGAGCTCGACCGCGCTCTTGCCCCGGGACGTCCGGACGCGTTGAGGTTCGGTCTTGTCGCCGTCCTCCGTGTCGTGGACAGCCGCCGCGACCGTCGTTGCGTAGCCGGCAGGCAGTCGCTTCGGCAGAACGTCCGGAAGCCCGGTGAGCTTGGGTGGCATCGTGCCGATGTGGCCGACCAGGTTGGCGCGGTCATCGAGCCCGGCGTAGCAGAGCGCGTCGAGCTTGACGACGCGGTCAATGGTGCCGAGCTGATCGAGCTGGCGGCTCGGCGGCGCGAGGTCGAGGCTGAAGTGCGGCACCGGAACGTCGTGGCCGCCGGTAGCGACGATGATGAACCCTTGCTCGGCGTGGGCCGCCTTGCCCTCACGCGTGGGCAGTGCGGTCGGGAGGCCGGCGATCTCGATCTCCCAGTACGCGATGTCGGCCAGATCGGGCCGGTACACCGGTGTGGCCTCCCCGAACCGCGGCTCTGCCTTGCGGAGCCTGGTCGGTGAGAGCCGGTCTCCGACGAGCGCGGCGACGGCGCGGGCCGCACGACGACGTACGTCGAGCGGCACCTCCTCGAACGGAACCCTCATCTGCTGCATCCCCTTTGCGGTTGTGCGCGCGGTCACGCGCTATGCACTTTGCAGGAGCGTCCGGTGCGCCCGTCTGATACGACTGCGAGTGCCCCCAGTCGGCGACAGCCCGGAGGTGCGCCTATCCGCCGGGAGCTGGCTCAAGGCGCGCGTCACGTCGTCGCGGGGCGGTGCCAGCACCCCTGCCAGCACCCCTGTGAGTGCCGCGCGCACTGGTCCGCCTCCAGTGTGCGGGCCGCGCGGCGCCGGTTCACTGTTCGGCTCGGTGGAATGCCTCTCGGCTGCGCAAGACCCGGCGCAGGTCGTCTGTGTTGTCGCTGATCGCCCGGCGTACACCGGGCTCAAGGTCGTCGCGAGCCAGACAGGTGTCGGCCAGCTCGAGGGTGGACTCGGCGACGGCGACGCGCGGGAAGAGGAGGTGGGTGACCTGTTCGACCATCCAGCCGGTTCGGATCCTGGTCGTGGGCGGGATCTCAGCGAAGTAGCGAGGCACGAAGCGCGCGGTGAGCTCGACCTGGTCGGGTCGGAAGAACGCCTCCGCGGAGGCGTACAGCTCGGCGTTGGTAAGGGCGGCGTCGGACGTGAGCGCCTGCCACACCTCGCCCTTGATCTCCGGATCCGGCAACGCGGCGGTGCAGCGGCGTGCGTGTAGGGCGCCTTGAGAAGAGGGATCCCGATCCTGCTCTCGTGCGATGTCGTCCGGTCCGGCAACGCCGAGCCCGCACAGCGTCTCCAGGATCCGCCATCGGAAGTCTTCGTCGCTCACCAAGCCGCTCGGGGTCGTCTCGCCGCTGAGCCAGCCCTCGAGGAGTGCCGAGTCGGTGGTTGCCCAGATGATCGCCCGGGTGGCGACGAGCTGCCGGTTGCTCCCCGGTGTGGCATCCGCAAGAGCCTGGCGGGCGATCGCCTCGACACGCTTGGTATCACTGGGAGCCGCAAGATAGGTCCCCAGTGAGCCGACCAGACCCGTGGACCGACCGCCGAGAACGGTCTCAAGCGCGAGATCTCCGTCCTGAGGAAGCGCCGCCTCAGCAGTGCGCAGATAGGTCTCGGGCCCGACCACGGCATCGCGGAGGCCCTCACGCAGGGAGCCCCAGGCCACCGCACGGGCCACCGGGTCCTGGATCAGGGGAAGGATCCGCGGAAGCCGCTCCCGCGAGCCCTCGTCGAGCACGATCTTCGCCCATGTGTCATCGCCCGAGTCCGGCAGCACCAGGCCGTCGGGATCCAGGCCCGGTAGTTCCACGGTCACGCTGTCACCATCGAGCAGCACGGGCGTGGACGTCGCGCGCCCATCGGCGTCGTACGCCGTCACGGTGAACGCGTGCGGACGCGAGACCAGCTCTGGCGAGCCGTTGTGGCGCCGGACCACGACCGTCGACCCGTCCTCCAACACCTCCGCGCTGAGGGTGTCCACGCCCTGCGTCAGGAGCCACGCCGCTGTCCAAGCTGGGACGTCCTTGTCGCTGGCCCGGTCCCAGGAGTCGATCAGATCGGCGAGCCGGGCATTGCCGTAGGAGTGTCGCTGGAGATGGTCGACCACCCCCGCAATGAACGACTCCTCCCCCAGGTAGGTGTTGAGCTGCCGGAGAGCCGCGGCTCCCTTGCTGTAGGAGATCCCGTCGAACTCGGTCAGCGCCTGCTGGGTGTCCTGCGCTCCGTTGCCCGCCACCGGGTGGCTGGAGGAACGCTGGTCCGCTGCGAGCCCCCACGCCTTGGTGCGGAACGCGTACTCCACCCAGACATCATTGAACTTCGTGCAGCTGTTGGTGGTGCGGTAGCCCATGTACTCGGCGAACGACTCGTTCAGCCACAGGTCGTCCCACCAGGTCATCGTCACGAGGTCACCGAACCACTGGTGCGCCATCTCGTGTGCCACCACCATCGCTCGGAAGGCGCGCAACGAGTCAGTGGCCTGAGCCTTGAAGACGAGCTCGTCGGCCAATGTGATGCATCCCGGGTTCTCCATCGCTCCGGCGTTGTACTCAGGCACGAAGACCTGGTGGTACTCGCCGAAGGGATACCGGATCCCGAACAAGCGGTGATACTCGTCGAAACACTGAGCCGTCACCGTGAACAGCTCCTCGTGGTCCTTATCGAGGTGCGGTGCGAGGGTCTGGCGGCAGTGCAGGCCCAGCACGATCCCGTCGTGCTCACTGTTCACGGAGTGGTACGGGCCAGCCACCAGCGTGGCGAAGTACGTCGCAAGGGGCTTGGTCTCCGCCAGCCTCCATCGCCCCGGCTGGATCATCTGGGCAGACCCGTTGCCGAGCACGACCCAGTCCGTCGGCGCCGTGACGCTGACCCGGAAGATCGCCTTCAGGTCAGGCTGGTCGAAGCAGGCGAAGACCCGTGGGGCGGCGGGCAGGAACGTCATCGCGTAGACGTACGCCTGCTTGTCCTCTGGGTCGACGGCCCGGTGCAGACCTTCACCGTCGTGGGAGTAGGCCATCAACGCGTCGACGACGACCGTGTTCTCCTCGACCAGGCCGTCCAGCGGCAGCCTACCGTCGTCGACGAGGCTAGGGTCGATCGACCGGCCGTTGAGGGAGATCGAGACGACCTCAGACGCTTGGCAGTCCAGGAACGTCGGGCTGCCGTCGAGGCTTCGGAACGCGATGGTCGTGCGAGACCCGAAGTTCTCCGACCCGCGCGTCAGGTCGAGATCGATGTCGTACGACGTGACGCTGATCGCAGCGGCTCGCTCCGCGGCTTCGGTCACGGCGAGACTGCGCATGGAGCCACCCTAGGGCTCGCCCACCGCAGACGCGGCCCCCCGCCTCACGACCATTGGACCCATGCGCGAGGCCGGCCTCCATCGAGCAGCCCACCTCACGTGAGCGAAGGGCACGACGCTCCGCCGGGAGTTTGTACTCAGCCCGCCATTCTCCAGAGGCGAGCCTGAAATCATGCCTTCTGCTGTGCTCGATTGGCGGCAGCCAGTGGCTGCCATGCAAACCGTCGTCGGCGGGGCTCGCGTGGGTCCTACGATCCGCTCATGTACTTGGAGTTCGACTGCCCAGGCGGCTACTACATGCTCGGCGATCGTGTCTCAGCGGCGCGAGCCGAGGCGCCGGTGCCGGGTCGCTGGGGTGGCACGGTCGGTTCGGCCTCGATGTATGGCGTGTCCATCTTTCAGTTTGGCGGGCCTCGAAGGATCTCCTTGGAAGTGCGATTCCATGAGGACATAGAGACCTCCTCGCTGGGGGACATCACCCCGTCCATGGAGAACCCGGATCCTGGCTGGGGAGCGGCCGAGGTCATGCGCGGCGGGCTTCGCGAGGACGGAGACCTTGCCGTCATCGTCGACGGCCAAGCCATCGCCGAGATCGCAGCTGCGTCGGGCCGCTACGGCTACACGCTCACGTTGCGTCGCCGCGCCGGAGGCGGAGATCGCGAAGAGCACCGGATCGACGTGTACCCGAGCCGCGAGCCTGAGGACCCGCGCCCGATCGTGCCGAGCCGGGACGCCGAGGTCCGGAGGTCGAGCCGCGAGGAGCTGCACACCGAGGGTGGCTACTACACGCTGGTCAGCGGCTTCCGGTGGTGTTTCGAGGTACTCCCGGACCCGGCGCCCAGCCTCGGGTTCGGCGTCGATGTCGGAGATCGGATGGCATGGGTGTTCACCCTCGCGGAGAACCCGACGGCGGCTGTCTACGTGACGGTGTACCAGGCTGATGCCGAACCGGCCGACGTCCTGGCGAAGCTCCGCACAACACACCCGCACGAGGCCGAGGTCGTAGTCGACAACGACTCGACGGGCCTCAACGCCATCGGAGGACGCGGAGACCACCAACCCGAGGTGGCGCCCGAAGGTCGCCACCGGGTCGCGGTGTTCGCCCGGCGCCGCGAAGACAAGTGGGGCCACATGGTCGAGGAACACATCCTCGTGTCCTGGCCCGCGTCCGCACGCACGGCTTCGAGCGACCCCAAGCCGCTGGGTTCACCGCGCCAGGTGAGCGACCCCAACCCCGGTGCTGCTATCAGCAGTCGCCCCTCGGATCGGCACAGGGCTCCGACCCCGGAGTCTTACGCCCCGTTCCTCGAGGCGTTGGCCGACACCGAGTCCCTCAGCGTCCTGGTCGTCGCCGGCAAGTCCCGCACCGTGGTCGCCGACGCACTTCACGTCGACTTCGCCGTCGAGATCCCCGAGGGAGACAGCGACGACCTGGACATCACCGGTTGGGCGCTCGCCGAGATCCCGGGAGGGGTTCTCGCGATCGAGCACACCGGCTACGGCGACCCCTCACTGGGCATGCTGCAAGAGCTTTCCCGCGACGGCGGCGCTGCCGCGGTGGTCCGCAACAATGTCATGGCGCACCAACGATTCGGCTGCGCACGCGACGGGGAGGTCCTCTTCGACGACGACGAGTTCATGTACACCCGCCACCCCAACAACGTGCCAACCGAACTCCGCGGCCTCTTCGACCTCGTCTACGACGACCTCGAGACCGACGAAACCACCGAGAACAGCGCCGACCCCTTCGCGGTCGGACTCGCGATGACCGAACTCATCACCGGCATCCATCTCGTCGCCGAAGACATCGCCACCGTTCAAGACAGCGGCTACTTCGCCGGGCCTGCCCAGGAGTACGGCAGCGAACGCTGACCGAGCTGCCCCAGATGAACCTGATGTCTGCACAGTCGGCTGCCGCCCGCCGAGAGAGAGCCCCTGGACCCATGGACACACCGGACGCCACGGAGGTAGCCATGGATCACGACCCGCAGCCATGGATGAAGAAGGCCCGGCACCCGTGAGGGGTGTCGGGCCATCTTCGAGAACCGCTTTCGGGAACACACGACGTCCCGAATCGGGAACATGCCTGTGTGTTTGTGTGTGTGGCATGTTCCCGAAAGCCACCTGACCTATCGCGACGTCGCGGCCGCAAGGGGGGCTTCACAGGTTGGCGGCGCGAGGCTACACAGAACCAGGCATCGTTGCAGGTCAGAGGCCCACGGAGACACCGCGGGTCGAAAGGCCCTACGACTCCGCGGCATGGTCCAAGGGCTCTGGTCGATCTGCTCGCCGGCGCTCGATCCTGAAGGTGTGACACGCCATGGAGGGTGGCAGCACGCGGGGATTGCCCGGTGGCGAGGGCTCTCCCGCCGTCACCGGGTGTACGTCGTACTCGCCGTCGTGCTGGTCGTGTTCGTGGTGGTGGCAGCCCTGGTGTACATGGCCACGGGCGACGGCTTCTCCGTCGCCGACGCCCCCAGCGCATTCCTGACCTACCTCGGCGTCTTCGCGCTCATCGCCTTGGACGGCGTCGTGCCGATCTTCCCCGGCGAGACCACCCTCAACGCGGCGTCCACGGCCGCCGCCCAGGGCACGCTCGACCTGCTGCCTGTCATCGTGATGGGGTCGCTCGGCGCCATCGTGGGCGACTCCTGCCTGTTCTGGCTGGCCCGGCGTTCAGCGCGCAGGATCCAGCCCCAGTTGGACAAGGCGAAGGCGAACCCCAAGGTGAGCCAGGGCCTCGACGTGATGAACGGGAGCGTCCCTGTCCTCATCGTCGGTGGCCGCTACGTGCCGGGCCTGCGTTTCGTCGTCAACGCCACGATGGGCCTCTCCGACATCCGGTATCGGCGGTTCCTGGGCTGGTCGATCCTGAGCGGGACCTTGTGGAGCGCCTATACGTGCCTGCTCGCGTACTGGATCGGGCTCAGCCTCGGCGAGTACCCGCTCGCGTCGGTCGTGATCTCCGGAACGGTCACGACCATAGCGATCGGGGTCGTGTTCTGGACCCTGCGCCGGCAGCACGCTAAGTCGAGGCCGAAGGCGGCGTCGCACCCCTGAGCCGGAGAGCGCTCACCAGACAGGTCAGCGCACGGTGCTGCCGGTGCCCGGGGAGCAGTTGTCGGGCGCGTGGTTCCCGCTGATGGTGAAGTCCTCGCAGGTCAGGATGCGCGGGTGCTGGGTCCCGACGACGAACGACGTGAGCATGACGGTGGCGACTACCCCGGCCACCGCCAGCCGCTCCCGGCCCTGGAGGCGTTCGGCGTTCGGGATGATGAGGCGGACCAGGAACGCCGCGAGGGCGGGGAGACCGAGGATCGTGATCACGACTCCGAACCAGAACAGCGCCTGGTAGACACCGGAGGTCCCGCCGACGGGCAGGATCCACGCCAGGACGATCCATAGCGTCGGCAGCAGCAGCGCCAGGACGGCGGGGCGACGCCACACGCGCGGGCCCCGCGAGTAGCCCAGCGCGAGGAAGGCCGAGGTCGCCGCAGCCCACAGCGCGAGGTGCTGCTCGAAGAAGATCACGCCGTAGACACCCAGGGTGAACGCCGGCCACGAGCCCAGCGCGGCCCCGGCGAAGGCGGCCGCCACCACCCTGCGGCTGTCCTCGTCGAGAAGGGCTGAGCGTTCTGAAGTGCGGGCTTGGTGGTTCATGGCTCGATTCAACGCCCGTCAGGCGGCCGGGATCATCCCCCATGGGGGACGACTGTGCCGATCTCGGCGCTGGATCCTGGCAGCAGGAGCGGAAGAGGGTGCCAGGTGGACGTTGCAGGACCAACGCCTGTCGCTCGGTCGAGCGGACGAGCGGCCCTCCCGGCTTGGCTCCGGGGGTACCAGCGGCCCTGGCTGACCCGTGACCTGGTCGCCGGGCTGACCTTGTGGGCGCTGGTGGTGCCCGAGGCGATGGCGTATGCCTCCATCGCGGGTGTGCCGCCTCAGTTCGGCCTGTACTCGGTGCCGTTGGCCGTCCTGGCCTACTCCTGGCTGGGCAGCTCGCAGCGGCTCTTCGTCGGGCCGAGCTCCACCATCGCGGCGCTGACAGCGACCGTGGTCGCACCTTTGGCGGCAGCCGCGACCGACCAGTACGTCGCGCTGACCGCAGTGCTCTCGCTCCTGGTCGGAGCGGTGTTCGTCGGGCTGGCTGCCCTGCGCCTGGGCTTCGTCTCCCGGCTGTTCGCCGAGCCGGTGCTCGACGGGTTCATCATCGGGCTCGGCGTCTACGTCGCCGTCGGCCAGCTGCCCAAACTGGTCGGGATGCACAAGCCCGAGGGCAGCACCCTCAAGCAGCTGTGGGAGGTCCTGACCTCCTGGTCGTCGTGGAACACCGCCACCGTCACGGTCGGCGTCTGCTCCCTGGTCGCCCTGATCCTCCTGCACCGCTACACACCCAAGGTGCCGGCGGCACTGCTCGTGGTCGTGGCCTCGCTGCTCCTGGTGCCGGCCCTCTCCCTGGAGGACAAGGGTGTCGAGATCGTGGGCAAGATCCCGTCGGGGTTCGTGTTCGCCTCTTGGAGCGGGGTGACGTTCCACGACGTCCTCGACATGGTCCCGGGCGCGTTCGGCATCGTCGTGGTCGGGTTCGCGGAAGGGCTGGCGGTGGCGAAGGCCTACGCGGCCAAGGACCGCACCAAGGTCGACGCCAACCGTGAGCTGATGGCCTACGGCGCCGCCTCGGTGGGAGCCGGTGTGCTGCAAGGGTTCCCTCCGGCGGGAAGCCTGTCGAAGTCCGCCGCGGCGGAGGAGAGCGGGGCCCGGTCTCCGCTGGCGTTCCTCACCACGGCCGGACTGGTCGTGCTGACGGTGCTGTTCCTGACCGGGGTGTTCACCAACCTGCCGGAGCCGGTCCTCGGCGCGATCGTCATCTCGGCCGTGATCGGGATGATCCGGCCCCGCCGGATCTGGCATCTGCGCCAGGTGCGGGTCCCGGACTTCTGGCTCGCCCTCGCCGCCTTCCTCGGCGTGGTCCTCATCGAGGTGATGGCCGGCGTGCTCATCGGCATCCTCCTGAGCCTGCTCCTGCTGCTGCAGCGCCTGAGCACCCCCCACATCGCCGTGCTGGGACACCACCCCGAGCGCGGGTTCGTCGAGATCGAGGCCAACCCCGGGACGACGCCCGTGCCCGACACGGTGATCCTGCGGACCAACGGCCCCCTGGTCTTCGCCAGCGTCGACCCGGTCATCGACAGGCTCACCGCCCTCACCCTCGACGTCGAGCCGCGACCGGGCCTGGTCGTCCTCGACTTCGACTCCACCTCCGAGATCGACGTGACCGCGGCGGGCGTGCTGGCCACCACGGTCGACGACCTGCGCACCGCCGGGATCGACGTCCGGTTCGCGCGGGCTCACGCCCAGGTGCGTGACTACGCCGGGCGACTGGGCCAGGAGCAGCTCGCCGGGCTGGTCCACCCCTACCCCACCGTGGCGGCAGCCGTCGCCGAGCCTTCCAAGACCGACCATCCGCATCCGAAAGGGGTTGCACCATGAGTAACGCGATCAACGAGACGACACCGCTAGCGGGCGAGGGGAGCACCGACGCTCTGACCACCACCCCGGTGGTCGGGACCCCCGGAACCCACCCGGACCGCTTCGAGCCCGGGGAGGCGCTGGCGGCCGGCGAGATCCGGGTCACGGTCCTCGGCAGCGGAGACCCGTTCGTCCGACCTTCCCAGGCCTCGGCCTCGATCCTCGTCGAGGTGGGCAACGAGGAGCGGGACCTGTTCTTCCTCGACCTCGGCTCCGGGGCCTTGAAGAACTTCGACGGCCTCCGCCTGCCGGTCACGGCCACCACGAAGGTGTTCCTGACCCACCTGCACGCCGACCACGTCGGCGACATGCCCACCCTGATCTTCAGCCTGGCGAAGGCCGGACGGCGTGACCCCGTCGAGGTCTGGGGTCCGGCCGGGGAGTCGGAGGCCCTCGGGACCAAGGCCTACGTCGAGCACCTCCAGGAGGCCCACCAGTGGGACATGGAGTCGCTGTGCGGCCACCCCGGACAGTCCGGGGCTCGCGCAATCGTGACCGAGGTGCCGTTCGACACCACGGCGGTCGTCTACGAGCGCAACGGCGTCACGATCAGCTCCTTCCCGGTGATCCACATCCAGAACGGCGCCGTCGGCTACCGCCTCGACTACGCCGGACGCAGCGTCGTGTTCTCCGGCGACACCCGGCCGTGCCGGATGCTCGTCGACGCCGCCACCAGCGCCGACCTCCTCATCCACGAGACGTTCCCCTCGGCCGAGGTCTACGCGAAGAAGGCAGGCGTGCCCCCGGCGTTCGCCGAGCAGATCGTCAACGGCGTCCACACCAGCCCCGCGATGGCCGGCCGGGTGTTCGCGCGAGCCGGTGCCCGGATGTCGGTGATGTGGCACCTCGCCGTCGACCACGACACGGTCGGAGCGGCGTACCGCGAGATGCGCACCCAATACGACGGACCGGTCACGATCGCGCAGGACCTCACCGTCTTCAACCTCACCGAAGCCGGCGTCGTGGTCCGACAGGCGGTCGTCGACCCCGCCCCCTGGCCGGTCCTCGGCCCCACCCAGGTGACCGGGCCTCCGATGAGCGCACCTCACGCACCGCCGGCCTGGTGGGCGGACGCCCTGTTCACCGGCTGACCTCGGTCAGCCTCACTCCTGGTGGACTCCGACGCGGGTGTTCCTGCGAGCCGGGTCTCGACCTCAGGAAGAGGAGTCGGAATGGCGAGCGTCGTCGTCTCGGGCGAGGTGTACGCCCACGTCGCCAGGGGCCTGTTGTTCTCGGGCGGGTCGCTGACGTTGCTGGACCCGTCGCCCTCGACGATCTGGATGAAGTCGGACCCCACCGGTCTCGGGTACCTGCCGACCGGCGCGTTCCTCGACCTCTGGACCGACGACTGTCGTGCCGAGGGCCGTGCCGTCAGGCGAGTTCGGGGCAGGCTGGCCCTGCTGGACGCGGACGCGCAGCTACCCGGCCATGCGGCCCTCCACCTCAGCAACCCGCGCGTGACGACGGCGGGTCTGACCTACGACGCCGTGGTCTTCGAGGGCCTGGTCCCTGCCGGCTCAGGTGCCTGCGTCCTGTTCCTCCAGTGGGACACCGCTTCGTACGAGCACGCCCCGCAGCCAGGCGCACCCGCAACCTCTTCGCCGTGAGAGCTCGAGAGGAGGGCCGAGTCTCCCTTCAGCACAGGACCTTCTGCGGTACCCCTGCCCCGGGCACGGGGACACGATCCAGGTGTGGGGCACCTCAGCACGCTCAACTCGACGACCCGGGTCGCGTCGGTGGGGCGCGGCTGTCTCCTCGCCCGGCTTAGCGACGACGCCGAGGTGCCCGTCGTCTTCGTGCACGGCCCTGCGGGGTACGGCAAGACCACTCTGGCGGAGCAGTGGGCCGAGCAGGACCCACGCCCACACCCGACGGTGCGGATCACGGCGTCGTACGACGATCCCGCGGCGCTCGCCCTCGAGCTCATCGACGTACTGGAGCCGATCGGGCCGAGCGCAGGCCAGCTCCGGGCGGTGGCCACCGGCACGGAGCCAGGCTTCTCGGCCCTGCTCCTTCCCGGCCTCACTCGCCTTGCCTCGTCACGTCGGATCTCCTACGTCCTGGTCCTCGATGACGTCCAGCTGGTGCGCAACCAGGCATGCCACGAGCTGCTCGAGGCCGTCGTCCGCGGTCTCCCGAACGGTTCGCAGCTCGCCCTCCTGAGCCGGGAAGATCCCCCGTCGTGGCTCGCCCGAGCATGTGCCGAGGGACGTCTCCTGTGCCTCGGCCCTCCCGACCTCGCCTTCGACGACCGCGAGAGCCATGAGCTCCTGGACGGCCTCGGGATCGCTCTCCCGTCAGCGCTCACCGCGGATCTGGTGACCCGTGCCGAGGGCTGGCCGGTGGCGTTGTACCTGATGGCGCTGGCCGTGGGCGCCCATGGCGCTCGTAGTCTGCCGGCCGGCCTCGACGGGACGGCATCCGACCCGTTCGTGCGCGACTACCTGAAGTCGGAGGTCCTCGGCGGTCTCGACAAGCGCACCCGGGACTTCCTGCGACGTACCTCGGTCCTCGAGGACCTCAGCGGCCCGTCGTGCGACGCCGTCCTGCAGCGACACGACTCGGCCACAGTGCTCGCGGATCTGGCGGGCCACCTGCAGCTCGTGGTGGCCACCGGGTCACCACCGGGGCGGTACCGCTACCACCACCTGTTGGCCGATGTCCTGCACGCAGACCTGGAGACCCACGAGCCCTGGCTGGCACCACAGCTCCATCGCCGCGCCTCGATCTGGCATGAGTCCCGGGGCGAGCTGGACGCGGCGATCTGGCACGCCAAAGCCGCTCATGACCTCGAGCTCACCGGGAGGCTCGTGTGGTCCGGGGTTCCCGCGTGCATCTCCTCGGGCCGACCTGACCGCCTGGCCACCTGGCTGGCAGACCTCGACGACGTACGCGTCAGGTCCGATCGCTGGCTGTGCCTGGCCGCAGCCTGGCTGGGCCTCCAGTCCGGAGACCCCGCACGGATGACGCGCTGGCTCCTGGCCGCGGAGGACCACGCCGGCCCGGGCTGGGAGGACCGCATCTCGAGCGACGAGTACGCAGCCAGCCTCGCCTGCATCCACGTCGTGGTCGGTGACCGCGGTCTCGAGGGCTCCCTCGCGCTCTGCGCAGGGGCAGAACGTGGGCTCCCCCGTGACTCGGGGTTCCGGGCGGCTGCACTCCACAACCAAGGCGTCGCCCTGACGCTGTTGCGGAGGTTCCAGGAGGGTCTCGAGAGCCTGCAACGTGCCGAGCTCCTGGGACGCGCACTCGGCGTACCCATCATCGAGGCGAACGCCCTCGCCTGGCACGGCATGCTCGCACTCCTCAACGACGACTGGGCCCAAGGGGTGCCCTTGATCGAGCGCGCCGGCGAGCTCGTCGAGACCCACCACCTCGAACGGCTGGCGACGTCGGTGAACACCATCACCGCTCTCGCCCTGCTCAAAGCCGCTCGCGGCGACAAGGAGGAGGCGCGCGTCATCCTCGGTACGGCGCGCCGGCTCACCACCCGGGTCAGCCAGATCGCACCGTGGTTCGCGATCGCCGGGCCTCTGGTGCAAGCCAGGGCCGCCATCCTGCTCGGTGACCCGGCCCTGGCACGCACGCTGTGCGTGGAGGCCCGGCACCATGTGAACCCCGACCTGGCAGACACGTTGCTCATCGAGCTCCTGGAGGACACCGAAGCACGGCTGCAGGCCTTCCAGGACGACCAGATGTGCGCGCAGACCCTCACCACCGCCCAGCTCCGCGTACTGCAGTTCCTCCCCAGCAGGTTGACCTTCGACCAGATCGGTGAGCACCTGTTCCTCTCGCGGGCGACCATCAAGAGCCATGCGGCTGCCATCTACCGGAAGCTGGGTGCCTCGTCCCGCGACGAGGCCGTGGCGCGGGCTCGATCCCTGGGGCTGGTCGAGTCACCTCCCGCGGACTGAGTGCCGGCGCGGTCGCGCGAATCATCCTCGACGGCGGATGCCCGCGTGTCCCTCGCGGAGTTCCATGGAGAGGTGCAGCCGTTCCGCGAGGCCTACCACGGTCGCGGTCCGTTCGCCTCGGAGAGCCGGCCGCCTCTCACCACGCGCTACATACCGTTCGCCCGCTCGATCGCGCGGTACTCCCGTCAGCGTGGCCGGGCCGACGTCGTTGCCGGGATCACGGTGGCCGCCTTGGCCCTCCCTTCGGCGATGGCCTACGCACAGCTCGCCGGCGCGCCGGTGAGCGCAGGCCTGTATGCCCTCCTGCTTCCGGTGGTGGCGTTCGCGGTGTTCGGGCCTGCGCCCAGGCTCGTGATCGGCCCGGAGGGCACCGTCTCCCTGCTTGTCGCGGCGTCCCTGGCTCCCTTGGCCGCCAGCGAGAGCGCCGAGTACGGCGCGCTCGCGGCGATGCTCGCCCTGCTCGTCGGCCTGGTCTTCCTCGCCGCCCGCCTGATCCGCCTCGGCTGGATCGCCGACTACTTCTCGCAGGCCGTGCTCGTCGGCTACATCTCAGGAGTGGCGGTCGTGCTGGTCCTCGGCCAGCTCGGCAAGCTGGTCGGTGTCTCCAGCAACGAGGACGGCGCGATCAAGGAGACCATCGACATCGTCCGGCACCTCGGCGACGCGAACGCGGCGACCGTGGTGGTCGCCGTCGTGTCGCTCGTACTGCTGGTGTTCCTCGGCAAGGTCGGCAAACGCATTCCCGGAGCTCTCTTGCTCGTGGTGCTCGGGATCGCCGCCTCCTGGGCCCTGGACCTCGCCGGCAAGGGGGTCTCGGTGACGGGTCCGGTGCCGAGCGGTCTGCCCCGCTTCTCCCTGCCCCACATCGGAGCCTCCGACCTCCGCGACCTGGCTGGTCCCGCTGTGGCCATCTTCCTGGTCGCCTTCTCCGACTCCATCCTCACCGCACGCTCCTTCGCGGCTCGCCGGCACGAGGTGGTGGATGCCAACCAGGAGCTGCTGGCCATGGGTGTCGCGCAGATGGCCTCCGGTGTCACCCAGGGCATTCCGGTGGGGACGAGTGGCTCGCGGACCGCGGTCAACGACGACATGGGTGCCACCAGCCAGGTGAGCGGACTGGCCGCCGCCGTCATGATCGCGGCGATCCTGCTGTTCCTCACCGGACCCATCCAGTACCTGCCATCCGCCGTGCTGGGGGCCGTGATCGTCTTCTCCGCCGTCAAATTGATCGACCCCGATCAGTGGCGATCACTGGCCCGCAGCAGCAGGGCTGAAATGGCCATCGCGGCCATCACCTCGCTGTTCGTCGTCACGATCGGGGTGCTGCCGGCCATCATCGTCGCCGTCGTCCTGTCGGTGGCCGACGTCATCCGCCGGGCTGCCCGACCCGCCGACGCGGTCCTGGGATGGTCGACCACCGAGGACCGCTACGTCGACGTCACCGACCATCCCGAATCCGGCATCACACCCGGCGTCGTGGTGTACCGGATCCAGGACCGGATGTTCTTCGCCAACGCCCACTTCTTCAAACGCAGACTCTGGGCTGCCGTCGACGGTGCGCCGAAGCCGGTACGCCAGGTGGTGCTGGACGCATCCTTCATCAGCGACATCGACGCCAGCGCCGAGGTGGCGCTCCGCGAGGTCTTCGACGTGTTGCGCGAGCGGAGCATCGAGCTCCACGTCGCGCGCGCGACGGTGGAGCTGCGACAAGGCTTCGACGAGGTCGGTCTCACGGACCTGATCGGTGCCGGCAACTTCCACGGCACCGTCGAGGCAGCAGTCGATGCATGCGCGTCGCGTCGGTGACGCGTCGAGACGCGACCTGTACCGAGGCGGAAACCTGGGTCGCCGTCGCAGACCGGCCCGAGCGGAGGCACGGTCGGGTTCAGACCTCCTTCATCTCCTTGCCGTGCACCGTGACGGCCCAGATGACCAGGACGTCAATGAGGATCACGGTCAGAGACCACAGCGGTGCGATGTTCAGCGAGACGAACTGGCTGATCAGGCTGGCGGCGGCGACGAACACGGCCACCGTCCGCGCGAACATGTTTCCGCGTAGAAGTGCCGCACCGATGGCGAACACGACCACTCCGACGAACAAGGTCCACCAGCCCCACCAGTACACCGTGCCGTAGGGAGCACCGTCGTTGTTCCACATGGTCCAGTTGTGGTTGATGACGGCGAGGAAGCCGCTGATGCCGGTCAGCGTGCCACTGAGCATCATGACGACAGACGCGAATGCGATCCATCCGGTCCAGCCCGTTGCGCGAGTCGGGGCTCGCGGGGTGGTGGAAGGGGCGTGCTGATTTGTGCTGGACATGGGGTTCCTCCCTTCGGGAGCGTGGCGTTGATGCCGCGTTGTTCCTCCAGACTTCCCCCAAGCGCCGTACGGCGGTAGAGGCGAAGGCCCGGGACTCAGAGGACGATCCGGCCGGGGGACGACGTCGATCAGGCCCCCCTGGGCCACCCACTCACTGCCTGACTTGAGCCGCGTCGCAACGGCACCTCGAACCGCAGTTTCGTGGCGGCCACAGATGAAGAAGGCCCGGCACCCGTGACGGGGTGTCGGGCCATCTTCGAGAACCGCTTTCGGGAACACACGACGTCCCGAATCGGGAACATGCCTGTGTGTTTGTGTGTGGAGCTGGCGGGAATCGAACCCGCGTCCTCGAGCATCGAACCAGGTCTTCTCCGGGTGCAGTCAGTGATGTCGTCTTCTCGGTCCCGGCGCTCGCACTGACACGTCGCCGACAGACCCAGTCAGGATGAAGTCCCGACCGCCCCTCCTGACAGAGAGCGGCCAGCAAGCCTTCTAGATGAGGCCTGGGTCCGGGACGAAGGCAGGTGCCCGGTCAGACCCTTCGGTCACTGCTCAGGCAGCGAGAGCGAAGTTACTGCGCGTGTTGTTGGCAGTTATAGGTTCCCGACGAACGTTTACGAGATGACGTCGGCTTCTCGACCCGCTTCCCCTGGAACTGACGTCCCAAGTCGAAACCGATCAGCCCCTCTTGAGTTGTGATTCCAGTCTACTGGGCTCAACGTTCAGGTGACGATTCGGATTCCCCACGGCACGAGATCGGCGGTTCGCCCGCGCGCACGCCGGATTGCTCGTACGCTCCTCCCGCCCCACCGTCGACCACCTCTCGGGAGCCCGCTGTGCGCCGTACCGTCCTGGCCCTGCTCGCCCTTCTCTGCGCGGGCTTGGCCTTGCCCATCGCCACCGCGCAGGCGGACGCCACCAAGGACGTCGGGCTCACCGGCTTCGCCGACATGGTCGTCGACCAGGTGAACGGGCACGTCTTCATCAGCCAGGGCACCGACACCGTCGTCGTCACCAACCTCGCCGGCAAGTCGCTCGGAAGCCTCACCGGCCTCGCGGGCGCCGACGGCATGACCTTGAACAACGACGCCTCGAAGCTCTACGTCGCCCTCAGCGGGGCCGACGCGATCGCCCAGGTCGACGCGGCCGACCCGTTCGCCCCCGGAGCGGTGACGACGTTCCCGACAGGCACCAGCACCTGCCCGCTCGACGTCGCCTATACCGCCGGCCTGGTCTGGTACGCCGCCACCTGTGACGGCCAGTGGGCCGACGTCCAGCCGCTGGACCCGGCGACCGGCACGATCTACGACACCGGCTCCAACCTCGTCTACAACCCGCGGCTCGCGTCCAGCCCGGCGGTGCCGAACACCTTCTTCGCCGGCGATCGCGGCTCCTCGCCCGCACAGTTCTATAAGTTCTCGGTGACCGGCCTGCCCACTCCGACGGTCACCACGACCTCCGACTGGGATGTCAGCGGCTCTTCCCTGGCGTTCACCCAGGACGGCAGCAGCGTCGTCACAGGTGGCGACGAGGAGCTCTCGACCGCCGACCTGTCGAGCACGGACAGCTACGCCGTCCCCCACGCCACCAACGCCGTGGCCATGCGGTCCTCAGACGACCTGATCGCGTTCGGTACCACCGACGGCGTGGTCCTCTGCCGGCACGGCGCGTCCACGCGCTCGGGCACCTACCATTTCGACGACTCGGACGCCGTGGTCGTGGACGGAGGTCTGGCCTTCGGCGGCAGCACGCTCTACGCCGTCACCTACGACAGCCAGTTCGCCCCGCATTACGCGCTGCAGGTGATCACCCCGCGCAACCGGCCGCGGGCGAGCGTCTCGGTCGCGGTCAGCGGGGGGCACTATCGCTACGGCAAGAAGGCGACGGTGACCGTCACCCTGCATGGCCACAGGTCCAGCTCCCGGCTCGAGCTGTACGCCGCCACGCCCGACGGGAAGCTCTACTTCCTCAAGCGAGGACGTCCCGACAGCCACGGCCGGCTCTCGATGCGGCTGCAGATGTCGGTCAACGCCGCCTTCATCGGGGTCTTCGACGGCGACGCGAAGGTCGCAGCGAACGGCGCTGCGAAGCGGGTCAAGGTGCAGGCCTGGGTCCTCGGCAAGCTCTTCAAGGCGAAGCGTCATGCCGGGCACTACGCGCTCTACCGGCCCAGCCAGAAGGCGGTCTACGGCGCCGCCGTCGGCCCCAACAAGAAGCGCCAGTGCCTGTACTTCCGGGCCCAGTTCCACGTCCGCGGCCACTGGGGCTACGACTCCACGACGTCCTGCGTGCCCCTGAGCAAGAAGAGCGGCGCCGCGGCCTACCTCCAGGGCAGCAAGCAGCTGGCCGGCGTCCCGATCCGGATCCGAGCCGAGTGGTACGGCGACTCGTTCAACACCCGCGCGAACGCGAGGTGGAGCTACGCGAAGTTCACCGGCTCAGCGCGGAGTGCGAGCAAGCTCGGCGCGACCTACGGTGCGCTGCGGGCGACGTCGGCCTCGCGGTCGACCGTGGCCCCGAAGATCCGCTCGCCGTTCTCCCAGCACACCGCACGCAGCCAGTCGTCTCCCAGCCCGAGCCTGGTCAACCCGCTGAGCTGGGTGTCGTAGAAGTACGGGATGTTCGGGAAGTCCGAGCCCAGCAGCACCTTCGGCTGGAGGTCTCTCAGACGCGGCAGCAGGTCTGCCGGGAACGCCGCCCCGAGGTCGTCGAAGAAGTCGGTGAACACCATGGTCGTATCGACGCAGACGCGCTCGTGGGTCTCGGCCAGCTCCACGAACTCGGCGTACTCCGGAGCGCCGAGGTGGGCGATCACCAGCGCCAGTCGGGGGTGGCGGACCAGGAGGTCGGCGACCGGTCCGGGCCCGGTGTACGCCGTCCCGACCGGACCGGACCCGGCGTGGATGACGACCGGTGTCCCCGCGTCCTCGAGCACGCCCCAGACGCCGGCCAGCAGCGGATCGCGCACGTCGAAGGCCCCCACCTGGACATGGACCTTGAAGATCTCGGCTCCGGCGGCGACCCGGGCGGCCACGTAGTCCGTGGCCTCGGACTCGGGGTAGAGCGTGGCACTGCGCAGGCAGCCGGGCGTGCGCTCGGCGAAGCTGAACGCCCAGTCGTTGAGGAACTCCGCCATCCCGGGCCGGTGGGCATAGGCCAGCGCCGAGAAGCGGCGTACGCCGAACCCGCGCAGGGTCGCGACGAGCTCGTCG
>Ga0302323_100000910_pt1 | contig 23948 bp, 18 predicted proteins | sample Fen_T0_3_FD_201950 | JGI IMG/M metagenome (GOLD analysis project Ga0302323, IMG submission 201950) | Peat permafrost microbial communities from Stordalen Mire near Abisko, Sweden - Fen_T0_3 | ecosystem: Environmental > Terrestrial > Soil > Wetlands > Permafrost | place: Sweden: Abisko... | reverse complement strand
AGGCGCGGCGGGCGGCTCGGTGGCCGCGGGGGCGCGGCAGGGGCCCAACTAGTTGATCAGATTCCAACCCGGGTAGCACGGGATCAGAAATGCGCCCTCCAAGGCCGCCGCGGACGAGCGGGGGCAATCATGGCCCAGGATTCCACGCTCATTGACGGCAGAAATGCCCGCGGAAATCAGCGAGGAGTCGCTGCAGGGCGCCGCGAGTCAGTCACGTGCTACCCGGGTTTGAATATGGACAGATAGCATCGACGCGGGCCCGCATCGGCCACGACCATCGGCCACGACCATCGGCCACGACCATCGGCCACGACCATCGGCCACGACCATCGGCCACGACCATCGGCCACGACCATCGGCCGGCGCGCTCGCGCGGCGGGCGCGGGCCTCGCCTCGGGCGCGGCGGGCGCGGCTACCAGGGGTTCGAGCCCGAACCCTCATCGGGCGAGATCTCGCCCTGCCACTTGGTCCCCGGATTGAGCGCCACATGAGACCGGGCATGATTGAGCGCCAGCATCTCCACGTAGATCGGCGACTCGGCCACACCGTACGCCCAGTAGCGGGCCTTGGTGATGGGCACGAAACGCCCGGTCATGCCGTCGAGGGCCTGGTGGAGCTCCGACTCGTACGGCAGATGGACTTCGCCCTCGATCGTGAAAGGCGGTACCAGCACGACGGCCCGAACCGGCTGCTTTGGCGTGCGCATCTGCGACCCGGATTCGGTGTCGGTGTTGGCATGGACGAACAGGACGTCGCCGAGCTGGACCTGGGCCAGCGACGGGCCTGCCAGAACGCGGCGCGAACCCACCTCCATGAACGTGGCGTCGAAGAGGATGAGATGCTCGGCCGACGGATCGTTGAGCACGTCGGTCAGACGGCGCAGCCGGGACTGGAGCGTGCCCTGAATGATCAGGTGCGGCGTGACGACGGTCAGCGGCCAGGGCTGGACTGGGTTGAACGAGCCGAACATTGAGGCAGGATAGCGGCAGGCATGCGGTTTCGGGATGACCCATCCGGCGGCCCCCAATAGGCCGCTCGGCGGCCGGCGCGGGCCCGGCGCTCTACGGCCGGCGCGGGTCCGGCGACCGGCGCCGGGCTAGAGGCTTTCGGCCGAACCCCGCTGAGATCCTTTCACCTGAGCCGTGACCAGATACTCCGCGCCGTACTGGAGTTCCCGATGCAGCCGGTCCACGTTGGCGAGCGTGTCGATCTCGGACGGCGACTTGTCGATGCGCAGGCGAACGATGCGCGGGAATCGGAGCGCGAAGCCCGACTGATGGCGGTTCGAGCGCTGGATCACGTCGAAGGCGACCTCGACGACCACGACCGGATCGACGAGGCGGTACCGGCCGATCTTGCGGACGGTGTGCGCGTCGAACCAGCGGGTCATGTCGGCCAGCTCGGCATCGGTCAGGCCCGTATACGCCTTGCCGATCGTGACCAGCCGATCGGCGGCTTCGTCGCGAACCGCGAACGTGTAGTCGGACAGCACGCCGTGGCGCTTGCCGTTGCCGGCCTCGACGCCAACGACCACGCAATCGAGCGTGGCCAGGGCACGCTTCATCTTGAGCCAGCCCAGCCCCCGCCGGCCCGGCGTGTAACAGCTGTCCGGGTCCTTGACCATGAGTCCCTCGTTGAGACGGGCCCGCGCTTCCTCGAATACCCGATCCAGCGCCTCGACCGAATCGGCGGTGACGAGATGCGACAGCGCGAACCTGCCGCCGGCGGCGACGGTCGGCAAATCGAGCGCCTCAAGACGGCGGCGCCTCTCGCCGAGGGAAAGGGCGAGCATCGGCCCTACGGCCGCGCCCTGGCCGCCGTCAGAACGCGGCCCGATTGCCAGCAGATCGAAGGCCACGTACGCGACCGGCACTTCGCGCTGGATCTCCGCCGTTGGCGCCTTGCGTCCGAGCCGCGCCTGAAGCGTCAGAAAGGGCAGGACGTGGCCGTCCGTGAAGCCGAGTATCTCCCCGTCAAGAATGCCGTCCCAATCGAGCGGGCGGGCCGCCTCGACGATCTCGGGGAACTGCTCGCTGATGTCGTGAAGGTCGCGGCTGTAGAGCCTCACGTCCGATCCACGGCGGTGGAGCTGGGCTCGGATGCCGTCGTACTTGTCCTCGACCCAGACCACGGGGCCCAGGCGGCCCAGGATGTCGGCGGCGTCTTCGGCCGGAGACGCGAGCATGAACTTGATCGGATGGAGCAGCCGAAGGTGGGCCTCGGCCAGGCGATCCTCCTTGGCGAGGACCGCGGTTTCGCCGGCGTCGCCGGTCAGCATCAGGGCCATCCCGACGGCCGCCTGGGGCCGCCCGAAGGCTTCGGCAATGGCCGCCTCCAGCAGCCCCTCGCGCAGGCCGATGCGCATGTCGCCGGTGAGAACCTTGACCACGTACTTGGCGGTCAGCGAATCGCAGCGTCCCAGGAGCGCAGCGAATGCGGCGCCCTTGGCCGCCGGACCGGGAACGGCGCCGATGGCCGTGTAGGACTCTGCAACCTCAACGAGGCCCGGCGACAGGCTGGGGTCGGGGGCGCCGGGCCGGAGGTCCAGAACGGCGGCCACGGCCATGCCCAGGTCCGAGGATTGGTCGTATGCGGCGCTCAGGGCGCCGGCGGGAGCGGCGGCGAGCCGCGTGACCACGGCCGCGATGGTCGCCCAGCCAAGCCCAACCGCTCGTTGATCGGCCTCCGGAAACGGCCGCCCGGACAGAAAAGTGGCGGCGGCACGCAGCTCCCCTGACGAAAGAGTGGCCAGGTAGCGAGCGAGCAGCGAGGTTTTCTCGGATGTGCGAGTGGTCCCCGCGACACGTTCGGCCAACTCGCTCCAGCCACGCATGGCCGCGATGGTATACCTTCGCTTCATCAAGCCTGCTCGGCGCCTCACGACCGATCCACTCTGGCGAACCGGAGACCGGAATGGCTGCTGCTCCTGAACGTGAACCCTGGCGTCCCGAGGCCATACCGGGCCGGCTCATCGTGCTGAGACGGCACCGAGTCGAGAATCTGCGCACGTTCATGCGCTGGTACTCGGATCCGGAAGTGGCCCGTCTGACGCGATATCAGCAGACGCCGCTCACCCAGGACGAGATCCAGCGCTTCTTCTACGCGCGGATCATGGGCTCGGACTTTCTGGCGATGGCGATACACGTCCGCGAAAGCGATCGCCTGGTCGGCACGTGCGCCTTCAGCCAGCTGGACGGCGACAACGGATCGACGCTGTTCCACATCACCATCGGCGAGCGCGACGCCTGGGGCCAGGGCTACGGCACGGAAGCGGCGCAGCTGATGCTGGCCCACGCGTTCTCGCGGCTGGCCCTGCATCGAGTCGGGCTGTCGGTGTTCGAGTTCAATACCCGGGCGATCCGCTCATACGAGAAGTGCGGCTTCGTCGTCGAGGGGCGGGCGCGGCAGGCGATCTTCCGCGACGGCCGGTTCTGGGACGAGATCCACATGAGCATTCTGCTCGACGAGTGGGAGGCACGGAACCGCGCCGGACGCTAGGTGCGGGGCCATGGGCGCTGGGCGTCGGCCACTCGAGGCCGGCCGCAGGAACGAGCGCTAGCCGGCCGAGGCCGCCGCTTCCGCGGCCTTGGCCGCCTCGGCAGCTTCGGCAGTGTCGATAACGGAGCCCAGGGTTGCCGAGCTGAGCTGCTCCAGGAGCGCTTCCTCGGCCGCGAAGAAGATGCTGTGGACACCGCACTCGCCGTCCTGGCCGCAGGGCGTGCCACGCAGGACGCAGATCCGGCGGTGCGGGTCGCCCTCGACCGCCTCGATGACCCTCAACAAGGTGGTGGAGTGTGCGTCCTCGGCCAGCTGATATCCGCCGGCCCGGCCCGGATGGGCGATCACGAGCCCGGCTCGGGTCAGATCGCCCATGATCTGCGGCAGGAACCGCGGCGGGATGTGCATCTGTTCGGCGATGCGGCGGCTGCTGAGGAGGCCGCCCCGAACCATGGTCAGCGAGAGCATGGCGCGGATCGCGTAGTCGCTTCGTTTGGTCAGATCAAGTCGCATAGTTATGTGAGTATGCTCGTAAAGGATCGCCGCACGACCCTGCCGTTGGTCCCGCCCAGATGTGACCCGCGGCCGTAAATGCACGGTGGAAAACGTGAGTTTACGACCGAGGCCGGCGAGCCACCGGCCCCGCGTCGGAGAGCAGCCGGCCCCGCCTGGTTCGGCGCTCCCGCTAGCTGATCAAGTAGCTCACGGTGACCTGGACGATGACGTCCGTCGAGCCGGTCTGGATCGGCGTCGCGACACTCGAGCTCTTGACCGAGTCCATCGCGGAGTAGTAGACGGGCGTCGGCTGAGTGGCGACCTCGCTGATTGAGGCTACGCCGCGGACCGACGTTCCGGCAGAGGTGGCGAGGGCATCGGCCTTGGCGCGGGCATCGGCCATCGCCAGCTGGCGGGCCTTGGCCTCGGCGGCCTTCGGATCCCCGACGCGGAAGTTGATCCCGTAAACGGTCGTGGCCCCACCCGTAACCGAGTCGTCAACGACGGCCGCGATCGATGCCAGTTTGCGGATCGTGACCTTGACCGTGTTCGAGAACTGGTAGCCGACGAGTCGCGGGTTCGAGTTGATCGTGTAGTCGTAGACCGGGCTCAAGCTCACGTTGGTAGTAACGATGTCCTTGTCATCGACACCGTTCTTCTTGATGGCGGCGATCACCGAGGTCATCGATGTGGCGGCCGAGGCCTGAGCCGCGGCGGCGGTCGGCTTCTGGACGCTCACGCCGAGCGACAGGTCGGCCACGTCGGGGGCGATGCTGACGTCGCCCGAGCCGGACACGGTGACCGTATGCTCGGGCGAGGTCGTCGGATCCGCGGCCGTTGCGCCACGGCTGCCGAGCATCGGCGCGAACGCGACACCTACGAGCAGACCCGCGGCAGCGGTGAGCGCGATCGCTCGGCCCACGGTGATCGGGCCGAGCCGGCGACCGGGCGTCGGCTCGGTTGTCGCAGCTGCTGGGTTGGGCGTGGAATTCGGCGTCGGGCTCATCGTCATCTCCTCGGGATGTAACTGCGCGCGCCCCTCGGGCTGTTCGTAGTGGGAGACGCAGATATGCGGCCGGTGGTTCCCGGCGGCGCACCCGCCCGAGGCGGCGCACCCGCCCGAGGCGGCGCACCCGCCCGAGGCGGCGCACCCGCCCGAGGCGGCGCACCCGCCCGAGGCGGCGCACCCAACCGACGGCGGCGCCGGTAAGATCTGCGGTATGACCCCGAATGAGTCCAATCCCTGGCGTCGCGTCTCTCGACGGACCGCCTATGAGAACCCGTGGATCTCGGTGCTCCACGACGACGTGATCCGGCCCGACGGGCAGCCGGGCATCTACGGCGTGGTCCACTTCCACAACCGTGCCATCGGCGTGCTGCCGCTCGACGCCGAAGACCGGGTCCTGCTGGTCGGCCAGTTCAGGTACACGATGGACCACTATTCATGGGAGATGCCCGAAGGCGGCGGCGCCCTCGACGAGGACCCCGAGGCGGCGGCGCGGCGCGAGCTGGCCGAGGAGACCGGCTACCACGGCGGCATCTGGCGCGAGCTGTGCCGGGCCGAGCTCTCCAACTCCGTCACGGACGAGGTCACGATCAATTTCCTCGCGACCAACCTCGAGTCCGGACCAGCCGCGCCGGAGGGCACCGAGCAGCTGCAGGTCCGCTGGGTTCAGTTCGCGGAGGCGCTGGCCATGATCGGACGCGGCGAGATCACCGACGCCATGACGATCATGGCCCTGCAGGCCCTGGCGCTGGAGCGAGCGGCCAACCTCGGCTGACCGCCGCTCCGACGGCGCGCTAGAGCTCGCGGTATTCGAACCAGTCGAAGTCCGCGGCCTTGCCCGACCCGCTGATGTCCTGGCAGGCCATGCCGACGAAGTTGCCGGTGAAGGCGCACGGCACGGCGTGTTCGTCCGACAGGATCGAGGCGTCGTACTCGCCGGCCACGGGGAACCATTCCTTGCCGTCGGCGCTGCGGCAGAAACGCAGCCGGGCCATGTCGATCTCAACGCGGAGATAGACCCGCTCCTGGTGGCTGACGTCGAACTCCTTCTCGACCGGATACGAGACGTTGCCGCGCTCGCAGGCCATCAGGCCCAGAGCGACCTTCGCATGGTCGGCGCGCGTTACGAACAGGTAGTAGAAGTTGTCGGTGCTGTAGAACGCAACCAGGCCGGCCATCTGCTGGTAGCTCTCCGGCGCGAACTCCAGGCAGGTCGATGCGACCACGTGGAACGCGGTCTGGCGCCGGGCGATCAGCGTCTGGTCGAACCTGGAGACGATGCTCTCGCGACCCTTGAGCCGCAGCCAGCCGGGACGCTCGGTGAGGCTCGCGTTGTCGGGCCAGGCCGGCAGGCGCAGGCTCTGCCAATGCGGGCCGAGGGCCTTCTCGTCGAAGTCGTCGCGGCCCGGAATCGCGGGCCACTTCTGCTCGGGCAGTCCCGGGCCGGGGACCTCGACGGCCGGCAGTACGCCGCCCTGTGCCAGCCGCGGCCAGCCGTCCTTGTCCCACACGATCTTCTGGATCGAGGTCTCGCGACCGAGCACCGACCGGCCGTTGACGATGGGCCGCCGGCCGAGATGCGCGAAGTACCAGTCGCCCGCCGCGGTCTCGACCAGGCAGCCGTGGCCGGCGCTCTGGATCGGGTTGGCCGCGTCCGTGATGGAGCTGATCAACGGGTTGTCCGGCATCGCCTCGTACTGGCCGGTCAGGGTCTTCGAGCGCGCCACGGTCTCGGCGTGCGTGGTGAAGGTGCCGCCCTCGGCGCAGGTCAGGTAGTAGAAGCCGTCCTTCTTGAGGAGGTGCGGGCCCTCCACGAGGCCGAGCTCGGTGCCGCCGAAGATCCGGGTACTGGGCCCGACGAGCTTCTGCGCTTTGGCGTTGTATTCCTGCACGACGATGCCGCCGAACTGGTTCCGGCCCGGGCGGTGATCCCAGATCATCTGCACGAACCACTTGCGGCCGTCGTCGTCGTGGAACAGCGACGCGTCGAAGCCGACACCGTCCATGAAGACCGGCTCGGACCACGGGCCCTCGATTGACGGGCTCGTCACCAGGAAGTTGCGCACGTCCTTGAAGCTGCCCGTCCAGCCGCGGACGTCGGTGTAGACGAGCCAGAAGAGGCCGTCGGCGTAGGTCAGGCACGGCGCCCAGATGCCGCCCGAGTTCGGGTCCCCGCGCATGTCGAGCTGCGAGGAGCGAGTCAGCGCCTGACCGACGAGCCGCCAGTTGACCAGATCCCGTGAGTGGGACAGCGTCACGCCCGGGAACCATTCGAATGTGGAGTTGGCGATGTAGTAGTCGTCGCCGACCCGGCAGATCGACGGATCCGGGAAGAAGCCACGGAGGACGGGGTTCTGGATCGTTCCGGGCGCTGTCATCTGTTCGCACTCCTGGTGGGGGCGGCCTTGTGGGCGGGACGCGTCTGCTGCAAGTATCGCGGAAGGAACGCCGCCGGTCAGCCGATCAGGTACGCGACCGTGACCTCGATTTCGACTTCCGCGGCGCCGGGCTGGATGGGCGTCGAGAAGCCCTTGGCCATCATCATCACGGCCCGCGGTGCGGGCCCGGACGAGCCGATGGACTCGACGATCGACGCCACTCCCTTGATGGCCACGCCCGCCGCCGCGGCTAGCTCGTCGGCCCTCGCCCGGGCGTCCGCCATCGCCAGCTGCCGCGCTCGGGCCTCCATCGGCTTGGGGTCGTCAACGCGGAAGCTGATGCCGTCCACGGTGGTTGCGCCGGCGGCAATGGCGTCATCGACGACCGCTGCCAGCTTCGCGACGTCGCGGACGGTGACACGGACGGTGTTGCTGAACTCGTGGCCGATCAGCCGGGGTTGGGGCCGGTTGGGGCTCTGGTCGTACACGGGGTTCAGGCTCACGTTGATCGTGGCTATATCCCGATCGGCGATGCCGCTCTTCCTGATGGCGGCGATCGCGGCCGTCATGGCGACGGCGGCGGCGGCCTGGGCCGCGGCCACGGTCGGCTTCTGGGCCGACACTCCGAGGAGAACGTCGGCGACGTCGGGGATTGCGCTGACGGCGCCGCTGCCCGAGACGGTGACCGTGCTCCTGGCGGCACCGGCCGCAGTCACGTCGCTGGGGTTCGACCCGCTCTCCCTCATCGATTCTCCTCCTGCTACGCGTGGCAACGACGATGGCCGCCACTCCCGAATGGGTCCACCTGGCGCTCCGCAAGCGTACCCGACGCCTACTGGCTTGGCGGGGAAGCCGACGCGACCGGAACCGGCCCTGTCTGGCAGGCAGCCGGCAAGCCCGGGGCACCCGGGATGTCGCCGCAGATCAACTGCCGCCAGTGCATGCCGGTCTGGATGGCAATGCCGATGTTGTCTTTTGTGATCCCCACCGGTGCGAGCAGGATCGCCTGCATGGGGTCACGGCCGGGCCAGGTCACCGACACGCTGCCGGCGACTTTGGTGATATCCGGGTCGCGGCACAAGGCGATCGCGGCATTCGCGGCGGCCTCGCCGAGCCGTTCGGGGTCGCCCCAGGCGTCCACCGCCTGCTGGCCGCGGACAATGGCTATCAACCCCCCTGCTCCCCCCACGTCGGACACCCCTGCGACCGCGACCTTGCCCGAAAGCCCGGCCTCCGCGAGCGTCTGCTCCACGCCAAAGGCCATGCCGTCGCTCTCGGCCGCCACGGCATCCACGGTGCCGCCGTTCTGTTTGAGGATCGTCGCCATCTGCTGCTGCGCAGTACCTGGGTCCCACCAGTGCGTTTCGACCGCGGCGACGATCTTGATGTCGCCCCGGTCCACGGCGGGCTGGAGGATCTCGCGGATACCCGACGCGATGAGGTCACTTTCCGGCCACGCGGAGGAGTCGCCCTTGATGATGGCGTAGTCACCCTTGGGCTTCACGACCAGAAGGCCCCTCGCCATTTGTCGACCCTGTTCGACCGGGTCGAAGGCGACATGCAGCGACCTGACATGCTCGAGAGACCCGAGGAGCGTGACCACCGGGATCCCGGCGCTGGTAGCTCTCTGCAACGCCGGCAGTATCACGTCCTCGGGGCCCGGTTCCATGACGATGACCTTCGCACCCGCTGCGACCAACCGGTCGATGTCGGACCGTTGGGTGTCGACAAAGGCCCTGGCGTCCAATTCCTGGAAGTTGGCTCCGGCGTCCTGGAGCGCCTTCTGGAACGACGGCTCTTCCCAGTCCATGAGGTCCGTGCCGTTGAACCACGAGGCCCCGATGAGGCAGCTTTGCCCGCCGGCCGTGCCAGTCGCCGCCGGTGAGGGCACATCAGTTCTCGGGCTACCGCCGGGGTTCGAGGAGCCGCACCCGGCCGCCAATCCGCCCGCAACCACGCTGGCCAGGATCACACGAACGACTCTGCCGGAGGTCGAAGTCCAAGCTCGCCCGCCCACTCTGAGCTCCTCCCTCTGATTGCAGGCCAACACCGGGAGAGTAGACCATGCGCGACCAGATCGGTGGTCCACCTGGCGCTCCGCAAGGTACCCGGCACCTACTTGCGACGAGGGGTATCCGGGCTCACGGTTGGCTTGGCGGGGAAGCCGACGCCACCGGGACCGGCCCCAATTGGCAGGCAGGCAGCGGGGCGAAGATGGAGGGGCCGGTTGGGCAGACCGATTGCCGCCACTGCGTGCTCGTGCTAATGACGATGCCGATGTTGTCCTTGGTGATCGCCAGCGGCGCGAGCAGGATCGCCTGCATGGGGTCACGGCCGGGCCAGGTGACCGAAGTGCTGCCCTCGACTCGTGTGATGTCCGGGTCGTGGCACAGGGCCATCGCGGCATGCGCGGCCGCCTCGCCGGGCCGCTCGGGGTTTCCCCAGGCGTCAACCGCCTGCGTGCCGCGGACAATGGCCATCAACCCGCTGACGGCTCCCTGCCGGTCGGACACCCCGGCGACCGCGACCTTCCCCGTAAGCCCGGCCTCCTGGATCGTCTGCTCCACCGAGTACGCCAGGTCGTCGTACGCGACGGCCACGGCATCCAGGCTGCCGCCATTCTGGGCCAGGATCGCCTTCATCTCCTGCTGCGCCAGAGTCCCGTCCCAATTGGGGGTTTCGACCTCGGCGACGATCTTGATGTCGCCCCGGTCCACGGCGGGCTGCAGGATCTCCCGGATACCCGACGCGATGAGTTCGCTCTCCGGCGCTCGGGAGTCCCCCTTGATGATGGCGTAGTCGCCCATGGGCTTCACGGCCAGAAGGCCCCTCGCCTCCTGCCGACCTTGTTCGACCGGGTCGAAGGCAACGTACAGCGACCTGAAATGCTCGAGCGGCGACTGAAAGAGCGTGACCACCGGGATCCCGGCGCTGGTGGCTCTCTGTAACGCCGGCAGTATCACGTCCTCGGGGCCCGGTTCGATGACGATGACCTTCGCGCCGGCTGCGATCAACCGGTCGATGTCGGACCGTTGGGTGTCGGGACTACTCTTGCCGTCCGTTTCCTGGAAGTTGGCTCCGGCGTCCTGGAGCGCCTTCTGGAACGCCGGCTCCTCCCAGTCCATGACTTCCGTGATGTTGTACCACGAGACCCCAATGAAGCAGCTTTGCCCGCCGGCCGTGCGAGTCGCCGCCGGCGAGGACGCCTCGGTTCTCGGGCTACCGGGGTCCGAGGAGCCGCACCCGGTGGTCAATGCACCCACGACCACGCAGGCGACGATCAAACGAACGATCCTGCCCGAGCCCGAACTGCGAATCCGTCCGCTCATTCCGAGATCCCCCTTTGATGCGGCGCGCCTATCGGGAGCGTAGATCATGCGCTCCCGGACGGGAAGGCCGCTGGGTGGCTCAGCGCCGAACCCGACACAGAACCGACCTGGTTCGCGCGTCTACCGGGCCGGCGGCGACGCCGCTCCCATCTGGCAGGCAGGCGGTGCGTTCGAAGCATCGAGGTAATCGCAGACAAGATTCCGCCACAGCGAGCCTGCTTTGATGACGACGTCGATGTTGTCCTTCGTAACAGCCACCGGCTTGAGCAGGACCGTGGGCAAGGGGCCATGGAGGGGCCAGATGAACGGGGCGCTGCCGTCAACCGTATTGCTGCCGGGGTTGCTGCAGCGCGCGATGGCGGCTCGAGCGGCCGCCGCGCCGAGCAGCTCGGGGTTCCCCCAGACGTCAACCGCCCAGGTGCCGCGAGCAACCCTGTAGAAGCCCGTACCTCCTCCGTCATACACCCCGCCGACAGCGATACCCTTGAGGCCGGCCGCGTCGATGGACGCCTGCACCTCTATGGCGATGTCGTCCTCTTCGGTCAGCACGGCATCGACCCTGCCGCCATTCCGGCTGAAGATGTCCGGCAGCGCCAGATCGACAGAACCTAGATCCCAACGTGGCGGATTGAGCGTGTCAACGATGGTGATGTCGCCCCTGTCGACGGCAGGCTGCAGGATCTCCTTGACGCCGACCGCGAAGGGGTCAACGACGGGGTTGACGGCGTTCGGCATCCTGGGGTCGAGCGTCGCGATGACGTATTTGCCCTTGGGCTTCACCGCCAGGACGGCTCGGGCCTCCATCCGACCGGTCTCGACCGGGTCGAAGGCGATGTTCACCGCCTTCGGATCGTCCACGGGCCCGCCGAGAGTGAGCACCAGGATCCCGGCGCTGGTTGCTCTCCGTACCGCCGGCAGAAGGGCTGGGTCTCCCGACTCGATGACGATGACGTTCGCGCCGGCTGCGATCAGGCCGTCGATATCGTCCGCTTGGGTTAGTGGGTTGTAGTGGGCGTTCGCGCCCTTGAAGGTGCCGCCGGCGCCGAGGATCGCCTTCTTGAGTGCCGGCTCCTCCCACATCGAGACGGTCTCCGACGTCTCCTCGAGCCACGCGGCGCCGACGAGACAGCCCTGCGCGTTGGCCGTCGTAGCCCCGCCCGGGGCTTGGCTGCGGCTGGGGCCGGAAGAACCGCACGCCGCCGTCAACCCGCCCACAACCACGCACACGACGATGAGGCGCACGCCTCTCCCGGAAGCCGAAGCCCAAACTCGCCCGCCCACTCTGATGTCCTCCCTCTGATCGCAGGCCAACACCGCGAGAGTAGAGCATGCGCGACCGGATTGGTGGGTCCACCTGGCGGTCCGCCGGCGGATCTTCGGCCACTCCGGGCCGCCCGATGTATGATCCCGGAGCATACAGACTGCATAGGCTTTATGCGCCGAGCCGACGCTGCCGACAACCCGAGCAGATGCGGCAAATCGTCTCCGGAGGCACGTCATGGTCGAGCCCACTCCCGCACGTCACGACGTCGCCGCGCGCCCCGACGAGAAGCCGTTCGTCAACCTGCGCGACCCCGCCCAGGTCCTCGGCCCCGACGGCAAGCCGGCCGTCAGCCGCCGCGCGGCGATCTGGGCGGACGTGCCGGACGAACGCTGGAACGACTGGCGCTGGCAGATGAGCAACCGCGTCAATACCGTCGAGGAGATCGGCAGCGTCCTCAATCTCACCGACGATGAACGCGCCGGCCTGTCGTCCACCGACAAGTTCCGCGTAGACATCACGCCGTACTTCCTGAGCCTGATCGACCCCGACGATCCCAACGATCCGATCCGCAAGCAGGTCATCCCCACCGACTGCGAGCACGAGGCGTTCACGGCGATGATGGAGGACTCGCTGGCCGAGGACCGCCACTCGCCGGTTCCGGGGCTGGTCCACCGCTACCCGGACCGCGTCCTGATGCTGGTCACGACCCAGTGCGCCAGCTACTGCCGGTACTGCACCCGGTCGCGAATCGTGGGCGACGCCACGCAGAACTTCAGCCGCCACGACTTCGAGGCGCAACTGGACTACATCCGCCGCACGCCCCAGATCCGCGACGTGCTTCTGTCGGGCGGCGACGCGCTGACGCTCAATCCCAAACTGCTCGAGTCGATCCTGCGCGGCCTGCGCGAGATCCCGCACGTCGAGATTGTCCGGATCGGGTCGCGGGTGCCGGTCTTCCTGCCGCAGCGCATCGACGACGAGCTGTGCAACATGCTGGCGAAGTACCACCCGCTGTGGATGAACCTGCACTTCAACCACCCCAACGAGATAACGCCCGAAGTCTCTCGCGCGGCCGACAAGCTGGCCCGTGCCGGCATCCCGCTCGGCAACCAGTCGGTGTTGCTGGCCGGTGTCAACGACTGCGTACACATCATGCGCAACCTGGTCCACCGCCTCGTCGAGAACCGGATCCGGCCGTACTACATCTATCAATGCGACCTCGTCGAAGGCTCGGGCCACTTCCGGACGCCGGTCGGCAAGGGCATCGAGATCATGGAGGGCCTGCGCGGCCACACGTCGGGCTACGCCGTCCCGACGTACGTCGTGGATGCTCCCGGCGGCGGCGGCAAGATCCCGGTCATGCCCAACTACCTGATCAGCTACTCCGATCACAAGGTGATCCTGCGCAACTTCGAGGGCTACATCACGACCTACGAAGAGCCGACGCAGTACACCGCGCACGACAAGTCGAACTGCAAGTACTGCCAGAACCCCCGGCCGGAACCGGGCCAGGGCGGCGTCGAAGGCTTGCTCGACGGCAAGGAGATGTGGATCGCGCCGTCCGGCTTCGAAACGGCGCACCTCCGCGGCAGGACGGAACCGCACCGGTTGCAGGATCCGGCGAAGTGGGTTCCGTACGGCGTCGGGCCGATCGAGGGCAAGGCCGGGGCGCCGTTGCCGGCGCTCGAGTCCGGGGCGGCGGGCCAAGCCGGCGCGCCGGGCGACGCCGCGAAGAAGGAACCGGTCTTCCAGTACGCCCCCGGAGACGAGCCGCGTCCGGCCGAAGGCGAACCTACCGGCTGGTCACACGGAGAGCTGCTCTAGCCGAGGCTCAGGCGGCGCGGCGCTTGCCGGCGTCCCCGGAGATCTTGCGTGGCGCCGCATCGCCCGGGTCCGGCATCCGGAAGGCCGAGGTTGCGCGGGTGAGCCCGCGGGCCGTCATGACAAGCGAATCGGCCGAGCCGGCCAGCATCTGAGCCTGATCGTTCATGTGGCCGGCGGCGGTGTTCACGTCGTCGGCGTGGCTGGCCGTGGCCGTCGTGACGGTCTCGATGGCATCGAGCTGGCCGATGACCGACGACGCGTGAGCCAGCATCGCCTCCGCGCTCGTCCCATTCTCCCTGGCGATGCGGTCGATCTCGCGGATCGCGGCCACGACGCCGTCCGACGAAATGGCCATTACCTGGATTCGATCGCCGATCTGCTCGGCTGCGGCACGCGTCGCGGCAACGGCCGTCGCGAGCTCGTCGATCGCCTCGCCGCTCCTGGTAGCCAGTTCCGAACCCTGGCTAACCTCGGCCGCCCCTGCGTCCATCGCCGCGACCGCCTCTTGTGTGTCCGCCTGGACCTGGGCGATGAGATCGGCGATCTCCTTGGTGGCGCGGCTGGAGCGTTCGGCAAGCTTGCGGACCTCGTCGGCGACGACGGCAAATCCCTTGCCTTGCTCGCCGGCCCGGGCCGCTTCGATGGCGGCATTGAGGGCCAGCAGGTTGGTCTGTTCGGCGATGTCGTCGATGGTCTCGACGATGGCCCCGATCTGGTTGCCCTTGGCCCCAAGCTCGGTGACCTTGGCGGCGGCCTTCTGGACGACGTCGCGGATACGGCCCATTCCGGCGACGGTTTCCCGGACCGAGCCGGCGCCGTTGGCGGCCGCCTCAGCCGCGGACGTGGCCACAAGCCCAACCTCCGAGGCCGCAGCAGTCGCGCCTTCGATGGCGCCCAGCATCTCGTTCAGGGCCGAGTCGGCGGCGCCGATGCGGGCGTCGATCTGCTGGCCGCCGACCCGAACGTCGGCGACGCGGTCACCGAGAGACAGCAAGGAATCGAGGATCTCCGTCACCTTCGCACCCTGATCTCTGGTGCCCGCGCTCACACTGGCGACGTTTGCGGCCACGTCCTCCGTGGTCTCGCTCAGCTGCTTGGCGCTCACGGCGACGCCTCTGGCGACACCGTCAACCTGCGCGGCCGCTTGGGAAACGTGACCGATCAGATCGCGCAGGCCCCCGACCATCCGATCCAGGGCGGCGTTGAGCGCATCCTCATCGGACACGGCCTCGACGCCGACGGTCAGATCCCCGTCTGAGACTCTGTCGGCGGCAGCGGCGGCATCGCGCATGTAGGCGACGATCCGCTCGAAGGCGGCAGCGACCAGGCCTATCTCGTCATGCCTTCGAGCCTCGGGGACGATCACGGTAACGTCGCCGCCGGCCACCCTGTTGGCAACGCCGGTGAGCTTGCCCAGACTGCGGACGACCAATCGATCGATCATCGCGACCACGACCAGCACGATTGCCAGGCCCAGGACGATCATGACGAGCAGCAGCATCCCGAGCGTTTCCTGACCCTTGGCGTAGATAGCGCGGGGCATGTCAACGCGAAGAATGAGGGCGGGATTGCCGTCGAGGTCGAGCATCGCCGCGTATCCCTCGATGCGCTGGTCGCTGAGCGGCACCGCCGCCACCGGATCCGCAGCGGTCAGCCGCGCCGCAGCAGACCGCACATCGGCCGGCGCGCCGGCATTCGGGGCTCCATCCGTGAGCTGGGTCACGGAGACGGAGAGGTGCGTCAGGCCGGCAAGGACAGCCACCTCGGTCGAATCCAGATATCGACCGATGATCATCGTGCCGTGGCTGGGACCCACGGCGTCGCTGGTCAGAATTGCCCGCGAGTCCACGAGCATCGGCCCGGCGGGCAGGTTGAGAATGCCCTTGATCGGGACCGAGATGTCGGGGTGCTCGACCAGCTTCGATCCGGCCGCCAGGGCCTTGTCCATCCCCGCCGGCAAGGTCGTATTCACGACACCGGAGTTGAGATCTGCCGACCTGGCCCAAACGACCTTGCCGGTCTCGTCGATGAAGACGAGCACGTTGGCATCGAGCTGGCCGAACACGGAATCGCCCAGGTTCGAGGCCACGAAGTCGGGGTTGCCGTCGTGGATCCAGGCATACGTGTCGTCCCAGCTGGACCAGTTGCCGATCGTTCGATCGTAGGCATCGATCTGCTGGTTCAGGGCGTCCTGGACGCGGGCGACACTGACCGTCGCGTCGCTCTGTTCGAGCGACCCGAAGCCACCCTCGATCGAGAGTCTGCCCAGCTCGTAGGTGAGGCCGATGCCGGCCGTCATCACGACTGCCACGACGACCAGGATCTGGCCGCGAAGGCTCAGCCGGGAGAGGAGACTCGTCGGCTTCGATATCGCCGCCGGCGCGGACTCGATCACAATGGACTCTCCGTCTTGAGCCTGGGCCCACGGCCGTCCGGCCGCGCGGCCGTCGACTCCGAGACAACGGCAGGCCGCCGCCGTCCGGGCGTTCTCTTCTGGTAGTCGGCCGCTCCGTCGGAACCCGAAGGGGATTGAGCGGGGCATCCTGCGCACGGCCGATGCGCGGCGGGCGGCCGCGGGTTAACTTTGCGACGATGCAGTACATGAGCTCAACCCTGCCGCAACGACCCCGGCTCCTCCACTGGAACCAGGACATCGTCGACGTGGTGATGGCGATCGCCATTACCGCGATCGGGTTCAGGACGGCGATCGTCGATGGGGCCTCTCTCGATCCGATCAGCATCCCATTGCTGATTCTTCAGGCAATGCCGATCGCGTGGCGGCGCCGCAATCCGATCCGGGTCCTGATGATCACCGGACTCGCTATCACTATCTACAGCCAGCTCCACTACCCGGAGTCGGGCGCGCAACTCGGCGTGTTCGTGGCGTTCTACACGGTGGCCGCCCATGAGCCCCGCCGGCGGGCAATGATCGCCGCGCTCGTGACCGCCGGATGCGTCCTTGTCAGCTTCGCGGCATACGCCGCGAGTGGGTCCGTGTCCGAATGGACCGGCAGCCTGGCCAGCACATACCTCGTGTACGGAGTCGCCTGGCTGATCGGCGACAACCTGCGGGTTCGCCGGGCCTACACCCATGAACTGGAAAGCCGGGCCGCGGAAGTCGAGCGCGAACGCGAGGACAAGGCCGGCCGGGCCGTCTCCGAGGAGCGCGCCCGAATTGCCCGCGAGCTCCACGACGTCGTGGCGCACTACGTGAGCGTCATGGTGGTCCAGGCCGCGGGTGCGCGGCGAGTGGTAGACAAGGATCCGGCCGCCGCCAAGAACGCCCTCGAGGCTGTCGAGGCGGCCGGGCGAACGGCCCTCGCCGAGATGCGCCGCATGCTGGAGGTTCTGCGGACCGACGACCCGGGCATGGGGCCCCAGCCGGGCCTCGGCGAGGTCGAGCGGCTGGTCCAGAACGTGCGCGACGCCGGCTTGCCGGTTGAACTATCCATCCTGGGCTCGGCCTGCTGCCTGCCGGCGGGTATGGACCTGGCGGCGTATCGAATCGTCCAGGAAGCCCTCACCAACACCGTGAAGCACGGCGGCCGGGCAACAGCTCGAGTGGTCATCCGCTACGGCGAGGAGGATATCGAGATTGAGGTCGTGGACGACGGCCGAGGCGCAGCGGCGCCGCTGATCACTGCGACAGAAGGCGGTGGCCACGGCTTGATCGGCATGAAGGAGCGCGTGGCTCTGTTCGGCGGGACTCTGAACGCAGGCCCGGTCTTGACGGGCGGCTACCGCGTCCTGGCAAGGATGCCGCTGGAGCCGGACGACGTGGCGCGCGCCAAAGTCCAACACGAGAAGTCCCTCGCCGCCGGCCGGGAGGATGAGCCCGGCAAGAAGCACGCCGACGGCCGGCACAAGTCGGAGCCCGATACCATTGACACGCCACGGTCGCTGCCGCCGCTGATGATCCGGGTGCTGCCGCCACACTCGAGGCCGCAGGATCACACCCCCCGTCGAGAACGAGGTGAACTGTGACCATCAAGGTCCTGCTGGTGGACGATCAGCCTCTTCTGCGGACCGGGTTCCGGATGATTCTCTCGGCCGAGTCGGATCTGACCGTCGTCGGCGAAGCCGGGGACGGAGCCTCTGCGGTGGAGCTGGCCCGGCGCCTTCGGCCCGATGTCGTGCTGATGGACATCCGCATGCCGGTCATGGACGGCATCCAGGCCACTCGGGCGCTGGCGGGCCCGGGGGTGGAAGACCCGATCAAGGTCCTGATCCTCACGACGTTCGGCCTCGACGAGTACGTGGTCGAGTCGCTCCGTGCGGGCGCCAGCGGCTTCCTGCTCAAGGACGCGCCGCCGGAGGACCTCGTCGAGGCGATCAAGATCGTCGCCGGCGGCGATGCGCTGCTCTCGCCCTCGATCACCCGCCGCCTCCTGGACCGCGTGGCCAGCCGCCTGCCATCGGCCAGCGAGACGACCATTCCGGCTCTGGCAGAGCTGACCGACCGCGAGATGGAAGTGCTCAAGCTGCTCGCCCGCGGCCTGTCCAACGCCGAGATCGCCGAGAAGCTGGTGGTCTCCGAAACGACCGTCAAGACCCACGTTTCGCGGGTGCTGGCCAAGCTCGATCTGCGCGACCGCGTCCAGGCCGTGATCCTCTGCTACGAGACAGGCCTGGTCTGATCGCGGCGTCATCCTCACGGCGCTCACGGAGCGGCCCGGTCATCCGCAGGGATGACGCAACGTTCACTCCCCTGGACGACCGCCGAACAGCCGTCGCGGCCGACTGCACGGCGGCGTTTGACCCGTAGCTTTCGTACATACGAAACAACGAGTCCAAACGCACCAAGGAGAGAACCCCAATGCGACTTCTCCGCGACCTCGGTCGCCGGAAGCTCCGGTCCACACTCACGATCAGCGGCATCGCCATCGGAATCATGGCTCTTGTCGTGTTCGGCTCGATGGCCAACAAGGTCAACGCCCTGATCGGCGGCGGCAGCAAGTACTACGCCGACAAGGACGTCGTCAGCGTCGGTTCCATGTACAGCGGCAACATTCAGCCGCTCTCCCTGGCCGACGTCGACAAAGTCGCCCATGTCGACGGCGTGGCCGCCGCGACTCCCAGCGTCGAGATGATTCTCGACGACACCAGCGCTACGACGATGGGCACGCCCGAGATGATCAGCGGTTACGTGCCGGGCGGCGACAAGGGCCTCGAGAGCTTCAAGATGGATATCGCCCAGGGCCGCAAGCTTGCCCCGGGCGACAAAGGCCATATCACAGTGCTCGGCAGCACCCTGGCACGCAAGCTCAGCGCCGAGGTCGGCGGCACGGTGACGCTTCGGAAGGTGGACTTCAAGGTCATCGGTATTCTCGCCCCGACGCTGACGGCACCGGACCAGGAAGCCATGGTTCCGCTCGACGCGGCCCAGGAGCTGTTCGTCGCCAGCCTGCCGCCGCTCATCCAATCCAAGATCGACGCCACCGACATCGCCACGAGCATCACCGTCTACCCGGCCAAGGGCGTCAGCCCCGAGACGATCAAGACGCGCCTCGAAGCGATGCTGGGAAGCAGCTACACGGTCATGGACGGCAAGGACTTCGACGAGATGCTGGGCTCGATCAGCGTCATCTTCAGCCTTGTGCTCACCGGAGTCGCCGGCCTGAGCCTGCTGGTAGGCGGCCTGTCCACGATCAACACGATGGCCATGGCCGTCGCCGAAAGAACCCGTGAGATCGGCATCAAGCGGGCGATCGGCGCATCCCGCTGGCGGATCCGCCGAGAGGTGGTCATCGAGTCCGCCGCGATCGGGTTGATAGCGGGACTCATCGGCCTCGCCATCGGCGCGGTAATGACGACGATGTTCAACGATCTGGGCCGAGCCTCCGGCAACGTCCTGTTCGACCTGACCCTCGGCACCGCGATTACGGCCCTCGCATTCGCGACCGGCCTCGGCGCCATCGCCGGCTTCGTCCCGGCCTGGGGCGCCTCCCGGCTCGACCCGGTCACCGCTCTGCGGTACGAGTAACCGTCAGCACCCTTCACGAAACTGATTGCGGGCCGCCTCGCGCGGCCCGCCAAGGAGACAACAGTGGCAATCCTCGAAGGTCGAAATCTCCGCAAGACCTACCGGCTCAGCAAGAAGAACACCGTCGAAGCCCTCAAGGGCGTCGAAATCTCGATCGATGCCGGCGAGATGGTCGCGATCATGGGACCGTCCGGATCGGGCAAGAGCACCCTCATGCACTTGCTGGGACTGCTCCACACTCCGGACCCGAACCACGGCCCCGCGCCCGAGCTGTACCTGGCCGGCCAGAACGTCGCCAGCCTTTCCGACAACGACCGGACCAAGATCCGCGCCCGGCGGATGGGCTTCGTCTTCCAGGACTTCAACCTGGTCCCGACCCTCACGGCCCTCGAGAACGTGCTCCTGGCTTGCGATTACGCCGGCGTCAAGGGCAAGGCCGCCCGCGACTCCGCCCTCGAGGCTCTGGGCCTGGTCGGTCTCGCGGATCGAGCTGGCCACAAGCCGTCCGAGCTCTCCGGCGGTGAGCAGCAGCGCGTGGCCATCGCCCGTGCTCTGGTCAACAAGCCCGAGATCATTCTGGCCGACGAGCCGACGGGCAACCTCGACTCAGATCGCAGCGCCGAAGTCCTCGCCCTGCTGCGCCAGTTCAACCGCGAGCATGGTCAGACGATCGTGCTCGTGACCCACGACTCCGAGGTCGGCGATGCCTGCGACCGTGTCATCAAGATGCGTGACGGGCGGATCCGCGACAACGGCCTTCGAGCCGCCACCCCGGTGATGGCAACCGAGCCGGTCGCCGTCCCGGCCTGAACCAACCGCTGAGTGATCGCCGGGCCGCGCAAGCCGCCCGGCGATTGGGAGGAGAAGCAAGGCACATGGAGCGAGAGATTGCGAACGGAGAACCCGTTCTGAGCCGCGAGCCCTGGACGGTCCGGGTCGCGGTCTGGAGTGCCCGTCACAGGTGGATCGTATTCGCGGCGTGGTTCGCCCTGGTCGCGGGGCTGATGATCGGGAGCGCCAACATGGGCGGTCTGCGGTCGCAGTCGATCATGGACAGCAGCAAGTCGATCGGCGACGCCCAGACCGGGTGGCGTGCCTACACCACGGCCGACGACAACAATAAGACGAAGGTGAAGACCGAGTACTTCTACCTTCTCGTGACGAGTCCGAGCGGCAAGCTGGACACGCCGGCCAGCCGGGCCGCGATCAAGTCGATGACCGAGCAGCTCACCGCGCTGACGGCCACCGTGGACGGCAAGGCGGTGCCGGTCTTCTACTCAGACCCGGCCGGACAGATGCCGCCCGTGGTCGATCCCTACGATCTAGCCGCGGCCGCACCCGATCAGGCTCCCGGCGTCCTTTCGGCGGACGGCACCACTGCGATCGTCACGGCGAACATCTCCGGCGACGACAGCACGGCCACCGTCAAAGTCGATGCCATCAAGCCGTTGGCGGCGCAGTTCCAGAAGAGCTATCCCCAGCTCACGATCTACGCCTTCAACAACCGGCTGATCAACGAGGACTTCGGCAACTACGTCAACAGCAGCCTGGACGGGCTACTGCTGCCCACGCTGCTGGTCACTTTCTTCATCCTGCTCGTCGCGTCCCGCTCGCTCCTCTCCGCCTTCGTGCCACTGGTGCTGGCCATGTCGGCCATCGGCGGCGCAATGGGTCTCGTCGGCATCTACAGCCAGACGGTGGCCCCGGTCAGCCAGTTCGTCGGCGACATCGTGGTTCTGATAGGGCTCGCGGTGGCGGTCGACTACTCGCTATTCGTGATTTCACGCTTCCGGACGGAACGCGGCCGCGGCACCGTCAGCTTCTTCGGCATCCTGACCCGCACGTTCGGCCGGGGCTGGACCGAGATGCGGGCCGGCCTGCGCGATCAGAGCGGGCAGGGCCGGAGCAAGCTCGGCGCCATCGAAGTCGCTTCCTCTACCGCCGGTCGGGCGGTCTTCTTCAGCGGCCTGGCCGTGATGATCTCACTCGGCGCTCTGCTCCTGGTCGATGACGACGTCTTCAAATCGATCGCGATCGGATCTATCTCCGTCGTCCTGATCTCGGTCATCGGCAGCCTGACGTTCCTACCGGCGACGCTCTCGATCCTCGACCGCTGGGTCGTTCGGTTCGGCATCCCGGTGCTGGCTCGCGACCGGGGCGAGGGACGCGGCATCTGGGGCTCCATCGTTCGCGCCGCGACCAACCGGCCGATCATCGCCGCCGTTTCGGCCGCGGCTTTCCTGATCCTGATCGCGGTCCCGGTCTCCAAGATGCAACTCGGCTCGACGACAAGTGACGTCTCCACGCTGCCGCACAGCGTCGAGGGTGTCCGCGCCTGGGAGCTGATCAGCACCAAGTGGCCACAGGGCCGCCAGCTGACGATCGAAGTCATCGTCACGGACGCCAACGCCCCGGCCACGCAGACGGCGATCGCCAGGTTCGAGTCGGCCCTCAAGGGCGGCCAGATCTCGGGGATCAACGCTTCTTCCGTGAAGAGCACGACCGCCGGAGACGGCACCGTGGTGGATGTCTACGCCTCCATCCCCGGCACGGCCAACGACATCGTCAACTGGAACCTGGCCCGCGAATTCCGGTCCAGCATCGTCCCGACGTACTTCGGAGCCGTGACCGGCGCCCACGTGTACGTGTCGGGCGAAGCGGCCTACACCATGGACTACGCCGGCTGGTACGGCGGCCAGATGCCGCTCGTAATCCTCTTCGTCCTGGGCATGAGCTTCCTGCTGCTGCTCGTGGCTTTCCACTCGATCGTCATCCCGATCAAGGCCATCCTCTTGAACCTCCTCTCGGCCGGAGCCGCCTTCGGCGTGCTCGTTCTGCTCTTCCAGGAGGGCTGGCTCAAAGAGTGGACCGGCATTCGGCCGAATGTGATCGAGGCGTGGACCCCGGCCATGATCTTCACGATCCTCTTCGGGCTTTCCATGGACTACCACGTCTTCATCCTGACGCGGGTCAAGGAGGCACGCGATCGCGGCCTGGCTTCGACCGACGCCGTGGTCAAGGGCATCACCATCACGGCCGGCACCGTGACCAGTGCAGCCGCGATCATGGTTTGCGTCTTCGGTGCCTTCTTCACGATCCAGCTGGCCATCATGCAAGAACTCGGTGTCGGGCTGGCGGTTGCGATCCTGGTAGACGCGACGCTTGTCCGCAGCCTGCTGCTCCCCTCGCTGATGAAGCTTCTCGGTGAGTGGAACTGGTGGATGCCGGGCTTCCTGCGATGGATCCCGCGGATCACGATCGAGGGCGAGCCGGAGCAGTTGCTCGGTGCCGGCCCCGACCCGGATCTCGGTGCCGGCCACGGGACCGGCCTCGGCGTGGCCGGAGCCTAGCCGGAACCGGGCACGATCGCGCAAGACCCGACGGCCGACGGACGATCGCGGGCGAACCTCCGACGGTTGCTCGCCATCGTCCGGCCGTCGGGTCTTTGCGCGGGAGCCATCCAAACGCCGTATTTCGTCGACTCGGGCTCGCCGTGCGGCCGTCGGGTCGATACCATTCGCCTCTGGGAGCCGCCCGTCGTCGCGGTTCCGCCATGGCGCGGACGCGTCCGGAGGCGCATGGACTCGAGAACTGAGCGGGTGCCGGCGGTCGGCGTCGATCGCCTGAATCTGATACCGGACACGATCGCCCGCGATTACCTGCTGCTGGCGTTGCGCCTGGGCAGGATGCTGCCCGGGATCGTCGATGCCTACTTCGGGCCGCCGGACCTGAAAGCCCAGATCGATGCCGAGCCCGAATGGACGCCGACCAGGCTCCGCGAGGATGCCTCGACCATGGAGGCGAGACTGGCCCGCGATGTGCCCCAGCAGGACCGGCGGCGCTGGCTGCAGGCCCAGTTGGTCGCAATCGAGGCCCAGGCGTTGATGCTGGCAGGCGATCCGCTGCCCTACCCGGATTACGTCGCGTGTCTGTTCGACCTCAGCCCCGAATGGGCGCAGGAGTCGCTCTTCGAAAGCGCCGCGGCCGATCTCATGCGGCTGCTGCCATCGGGCGAGATGCGCTCGGAAACCGTGGCCGACCGCCTTGCCGCGTGGGACGCCCATTTCGCGATCTCCGCGGACAGGGTGCCGCCGCTGACGGAATGGCTGGTCGCTCTGACCCGCGAAACTGCCGACCGGCTCGTGGGTCTCCCCACCGGTGAGCGGATCGA
>Ga0302323_100000909_pt1 | contig 23959 bp, 25 predicted proteins | sample Fen_T0_3_FD_201950 | JGI IMG/M metagenome (GOLD analysis project Ga0302323, IMG submission 201950) | Peat permafrost microbial communities from Stordalen Mire near Abisko, Sweden - Fen_T0_3 | ecosystem: Environmental > Terrestrial > Soil > Wetlands > Permafrost | place: Sweden: Abisko... | reverse complement strand
TAAAGTTGTGGTGTAGGAAACATATGTATTGAAACCAAGAACATCGTTCGCGTTGTTATCGGAGGCTAATATTTGGATATCGTCATTGGTTTCAGAACGGGCGTAGATGGCTACTTTGTTTCCCCCACCAGTAACCCGACCATAAAAGTTTAAATTAGGATTTTTATTTATTGACGCTATAATATCGTAGGCACTAGCGGTAGCGCTATAGAATTGATCAATATCGAAGGTGTGGATCGTAACAATTTCTCCAACAGAAACAGTTAAAGATGATCCATCCAAGATTGAGAAAGGGGCCGTAGCATTTGTTTCAAGATAGGCTTGGGCTATGGGGCTAGAAGATACCCGGAATTCCTTTTCCCCTCCTATAGCCCCCGAACATAAGACTTCGTAGCCTTGGCCATCAGACTTTTCTTGGTACCCTGTGCCGTCATCAATGACGAGGGTTGTCTTTTTGGCCTGTTTTAGAATTGAGGCCGATAGAATACTAGAACTTTCGGTAGGGGAATACACCCCTATTACCTCATTCTTAATAGCAATATCCGAGGCTTGGGCTTTGTTATTTTCGACCTGCCTAATGCGTTCTCGATATTCAGGATCTTTTTCTGAATCCCGGCCAGCGCCTACAGGGTTTTCGTTCGTAACCGTAGCCGTGGAGAAAGGCGGGGATTGGAAGGTTTGGATAGCCCCAGCCGGTACATTTGATGCTTCACCTTCAATAGTCGCTACAATGTCGATGTCCGACAAAGAGTTTTCACCATCAGGGATAGAAGTGGTTGAAATAATTGAATAATTAGTAGAAGTAGTCAGAGCCCCCGTCGGTGTGGAGATGATAGAGCCCGCAGGTATGATCCTATCGCCGCCTTGGGCCAAGACAACTGTTTCCCCCTGGTTGTGAAACTTGGCTGTAGGGCTAGATAGAGTAAGCCTCCATACCGTCCCGACACTGGTCTTTGCGCTATAGGCGAGTGGTCCTTCATAGTTCGCAGTGTTTCGCCCCAGATAGACGTTCCCCGTACTGGGGGCAGCATCAAAAGTAGCCCCTTTTTCTAGGTAGATATAGATTGATCCAACGATAGGGGCTGAGTTAGAATGAGTTAACTTACTGAATTGTTTAGTAAAAGCGGTGTCAGACACCGTAACCTTGCCCCGTGCTTTTCTTTTAAGCCTTCGGGGAATCTTTTTACTATTTCCGTAGTTGTCCAGCTTTAGTCCGGTTAAGTTGTCGATATCTTGGGACAAAAGGCTATTATAGACATCTGCCGCCACCCTAGAGTCTTGTCGAGCGCTGGCTTCAAGGATAGTAAGCAAGGGGCCGCCAATTTTTATCTTGCGTATCCCTAAAGAACCTGCTAAACTATTTAAAGTTTCGCCCAAGATTTGGGTATAACTTCGTGGACGTGGAACGTTAGCCATTAACTTAAAGATTGGGGCTAACTGGTATAAAAAACAAATAGAAAGGTTAAAATGAGCGCGAAGACACAAATCAAACTAACCCCCGAAGTCCTTGATATCTTAAACCGATCAGAAATCACGGATACAACCCTAAAGCTGCCTGATATTAAGCTAGAGCGGGACCTTTATGTTGCCGTAGATAAGGTCATTAAATTAGCTGGCGGAAAATGGAACCGTGGTCGTGGGGTACATCTGTTTAATAAAGACCCCCGCGAAGTCCTAGGTTTGGCCCTGGAATCTGGTGAAATTGTTGATAAAAAGAAGCTTTTTCAGTTCTACCCAACACCATTGGACGCGGCTAAACAAGTTTGGGAGATAGCCGGTGTAGAACCCAATATGTCTTTATTGGAACCTAGTGCTGGCGACGGGGATTTATTGAAGGCCATCCCGGACGGGTTTTTTACTCCGGACGGCACTTTAGAGGTTGTAGAGCTAGATGAAAAACATCGTGAAGTTCTCTATAAGGAAACTAAGAGAGTATTGGCGCGTTGGGCTACAGCCTCGATATGCTGCCCTGGAGACTTTTTAACAGAGTTTAAAGGAGGTCCAGCTTTCGACCGAATTATAATGAATCCGCCTTTTTCCAAAGGTCAAGATGTGAAGCATCTACAACATGCTTGGGGTTTTTTGAAACCGGGAGGGCGACTGGTGGCAATTTTACCAGGTAAGTTGACTGAAACGTCCCCAATGCTAATGGATTTTGACACCACAGATATTAACTGTTATCCTCTGCCTGCTGGAACTTTTAAGGAGGCTGGAACCAACATTGTAACGACCATCGTATCTTTAGATAAATAAAAAAGTAAATAAAAAATTGACTTAACTGTGAAAATTTAGTACAATTCAAAACATAGGAGAAAACAATGCGAGTAAAGAAAGACCTAGCCCAGAAACGAAATCAAATTGCTTTGGATACCTTTTTTAATGCCATCAAAAATAGGACCCCCGTATCTTATGACGATGTGAACAAGGCCGTTATGCTGGCGACTGGATGTAACCAGAAGATTGCCCCGACCAAACTTAAGCTTCTTAAGCAGGAAGCTAAGAATATGCTTGAATCTAAACCTGATGTGGCCCCACCCGTTGCACCAGTTGAACATACTGAAGAGTGTACTGATGGCGTGTGTGATCTAGCGGCCCATATTTCCGATTAACCTTTAACCGGTAGTTGTCCCGAGTGGCAAAGGGGCCTCGCTGTAAACGAGGTGGCTATGCCTTCCCAGGTTCGAGTCCTGGACTACCGACTATTTTTTAAAGAAAGGTCGTGAATGAAAATAAGCAAGAAGAACATGAACCCCCTAGTAACCATCCCCTCCCCAATACCTGTAAATGATAATCCCGTGACAGCCAAGGAGATCCGTACCTTCATGGCGGCAGGCTTGGATTTCTTTAAGAGTTGTAGTGACTGCCCATGTAAGAAAAATACCAAGAAAGGTGGTAAATGATCCCCTTAGTAATTATATGTGGAAAAAGCAAATCGGGTAAAGACACTCTAGGTAAGCATTTATGTGAAAAATATGGTGGGGTTAGTATCGCCCTGGCAGATCCTTTGAAAGCTATCCTAAAAAAACATTTTTTCTTTACCCAAGAACAGTTGTGGGGTGATTCGGACTCAAGGAATATTGAAATTGAACTTCCAAAAGTCACTTTCCGTGGCGATTCCTGGATTGGATCTATTCGCTTTTGTGATGAAATTCTTGAAATTCAGGAAAATTCAAACAAAACAGGGTTTAATGAGGGGCGGTTAGAGGAGCTTTTGAAGGAATGGATGGATTCTTTCAAAAATAGTCCAACAACTATTAGGAAAGTCCTTCAAACCTTTGGTACAGAGGTTATGAGGAAGTACGATCCCTACTTTTGGGTTGATTTGGCCAAAAATAATGCTAAAAAACTCTTAGATGGCGGGTATACTTGGGATAAATATAATGGTTGTGTAAAGGAGTCTAAAGACAGCCACAGGTTCGTTCTAATTACCGATGGTAGGTTTAGGAATGAGATTCTGGCGGTAAAGTATATGGGTGGGATGGCCGTAAAGGTTGAGAGACCAAACAATGATTCCCTTACCCCTGTCGCTGGCGTCCCTAAACATTCGTCAGAGATGGACCTAGACGGTATCCCAGATCATTTCTTTGATGTAAAGATCCTTAATAACCTTAACGAACGGCTATTTTTAGATAAGGCTAAAAAACTCGCTACTAGATATCTACACCTAGATCTACCTGGAACTACAATATGAAGATCTTCACTAAAATTAGACGTTGGTTAGAAAGACTCCCCAAGATTGGGGACGTTTTTTATTGGCTCCGTACCCATACCTACAATAGATACCATATGTTGGATTGTCGTAGTCCAAGGAATGGATATGACTGGGGGTGGAAAGATAGGGACAGCTTAGTTCTTCTTGCTAATATGGCTATTTTAAAAGCTTTTATGGAACAAGAGTCGTCCAGTATTGACTGGAAGGCAACTACACATCACCAAGAAGCTTACAAGGAGATGTCAGAAATCTTAGAGTGGTGGAATGCTACTAGAAAACAGGAACACGACGCTTACGACGCTTTGCTAACCAAGTATTATGGTGGGGACGACATTACGGTGTTTGAACCGTGTAAAGACAACCCTGGTTTTAGTCGTTTGGTGTTTCTGAAGGACGGGGATCCTGAGTGGAAAGATGGATGTAAGAAGTGTCAAGAAATGGAAGACGCTTTAGAGCAAAAAGACGAAGATATGTTGATTCGGCTGATTAAAGTTCGTGGGAATATGTGGTCGTAGACTATTTTTTCTCTTCCTTAGGCTTCTCTTTAGGTTCTTCTTCTGGGGCAAAGAAATGGTCAGCACTATGCCCCTTAAACTTATAGACGGACTGATGCTCTAGAAGCCCCTTAATATCTTCGTCTAGGGGCATGTGGGGATCCTTCCCCAGATATTTCATAGCGTTGATAAAGGCTAAACCATGCTTTTCAGCGTGATCTTTAGCTCCAACGGCCTGAGCCAGTTTCATTCCCTGGTAGTGGTGCGCAGCCGCGTTTCGTGCATGGTTGCCAAGGTAGTCTTTGTGGGCTCGTTCCTCGGCTATATTTCTGGGCAGACCATTCCTGAGTTCGTGGATAGCGGCTTGGTGCTCTAATCCAGTAGCATCGTTCTCGTTTAAAAGGTTGTATTTTTCAAGCCATTGTACTGGTTTTTTGTCGTTCATTTTATTACCCTTAGTAAGGAATGGAAAGTTTGATCTGAAAGGTTCCCCTTCAAGAAAACCCCAAAGATGTTCTTTTCAACGTAAAGTTTCTTTTTAACTTCTGTAAGACATATACACCCTTGGAATTGTTCGTTTTTAAATAGCTTTGTTCCACACTGGGGGCATGCTTTTTCTAGGTCTTGGGGATATAGCTTTATCTTACGCTGGGTGTTTCCAGTAGGAGGTTTAATATTTTGGGTTATTTCCTCGGTAGGGTCTATTTTCTGAGGGATCGGCGGCGGCAAGGGTTTTGGGACGTTGCTCTTTATAAGTAAATCAATAGTTTTTGCCAATTTGGCAAGGCTAGCCCCTTTAGTTAAGATATCTTGTCCGGTTTCACCTTCCTGAACTAAGGCTATAGCTGCAAGGTAATTCTCGGATATATTGGTAAAATCATATACTTCGCCCCCTATATCCACTTGGCAGGAGTATCCTTGTGAACTTTTTTCTAACCCTTTAAAATAGTCGTTATTGGTTCCGGTTGGAAGGCTATTAAGCCAAGCCAACATAACCCTAGACTTAACAAAAAAGCCTAAAAAGGGGGCCTCTTGTAGGAGGTCCTGAAAGACGGGGGCTCCTTTTCCTAATAGTCGTAGCATATTACCTTGGTGGTAGGGAACCGTCTTCTGGTGCGTCCTGGTGACGACGTGTTCCCGAGTCTGAAGCTTCGTTTTCGAAAATGTATTCCCGTTTTATGATAGCTAGTTTTGGTAGAGATACAACGCCACGTTCGAAAGTGTATGGATCTTCGGCCTGGGACACCCTGATATCATGGACTAGGCGATCTACATACCAGTATGGTCTGTAAAGGTATCGTATAGAATATATAATTCCTTGTCCATCGTTTTGGAGACCGGGATTTTTGTCCCCCCATTTTATACATCCATCGACTAAAGTATAGTCATTGGTGGTATATCTAATCCCATTTGAGTCTACGATATCTTGGATCTTTTCAGCGGGGTATTTAGGACGGTCTATTCCCGTGGGATTAAATTGAACATGTTCGTGTTTTACTACTAATATCTTTTCTTCCTTTAAGAAAAGCCTATCCATAGGCGTCAGATAGATTTCTTCCTCGGGGTGATCCTCGTATCTTAGTCCAGGGGTAAGGGAAGCTACTCCGGCGTCGAGGATACCTTCAGACATCTTTACGTTCTTAGAATTTCCAACAAACAAACCCTTAAAACACCCCGCCCTGGTATAAATCATCCCGTTCTTAGCGTCAGCGCTTGATCCGTCCGGCCTTCTAACGGCCCATTTATCTATAAGGCCAATAGGGGCTGGCATACATCGATAATGGACAAAATGGATACCTTGGGCTTCAATAAAGTCAGAGATATGGTCTACGTCCAATGCATTGAAGATTGGAAGGAAATGAAACTGTTCTGTTTCTAGTTGAGACATTATTTTAGACGGCTATTCAAAGCTTCAGTAATGTATTCACCATAAGGAATAAATTCCTGGAAGAATTTTGGGTCTAGTTCTTCCGATTTTCTGAGGTCAAAGAATCTGATACCTGGGTGACTTTTTCGGGCAAGATGTCTAGCCACGGCCTGGTGTGACCCCGCCCCTAGGACGGTAGAATTACACCCACTCTTTTTCTTTATAAGAATATACAGCCCCCCCATAGTCCTAAGCTGTTCTACCGTAGAACCGTCAAGTTCACCAATTTCTCGGCGCTCTTCAATCTCAGACAAATCAAGATCCATAAAATAAAGATTGTCTTTTAGCCATAAAACAGATATATATAAAGAATGTCAAAATATGTAGGACGGATTAAAATTGATGAAAAAGGGGTAAAACACCTGGTTTTATCTATTAACGGGGAAGACAAATGGATCTTAGATCCCAAAATGCCTTATACCCCCTACGATCTATCAGACATGCTACTTAAACATACTTATAGGCATTGCCCATGCCTGGGGGACATCTCAAAACTTTTTACAGGACAGTTATGTAAGACTATTATATCGCATCTAAGGGGTGATTGGGCCTTGACTTCGGATCAGATTAGAGCTATGGTAGAGGCTATCAAGAAGGGAACTTTAGAATGACCATTTTAATGAAAGCTATTCAATTCGCTCACGAGCATCACCGAGGACAATTTAGAAAGGGAACTGGACATCCATATATTTGTCACCCAGCATCTGTGGCCAATCTTTTGGTTTTCTATAAGAAGTCCCACCGCCTAGAAGAACTGGTGTGTGCCGCTTACCTACATGATATCTTGAAAGATACCTCGGTTACCTACCAAGAATTAGTGGATATTTTCGGTAGCTTTATCGCGGGACTGGTCTTAGAATTGACCAATGACAAAAAGGAGATTTCTATCAAAGGGAAGACCCCATACCTTATCGATAAGATGTCTAGGATGTCTAAATGGGGATTGACTCTTAAATTATGTGACCGTCTAGATAATATCAGGGATAATCCTAGTTTGGAGTATGTGGAATCTACGTTAGATATTTTAGATGCCTTGTTTAAAGACCGGAAGCGTACCTCTACCCAGATGTCCATAGAAAAAGAAATATTACGTGAATGTGAGAAGTTTTATAATAATCGACTAAAGGAGATCGAGGAGGGGCGTTTATAATGGAATTTCTACTAGTTATAGGTATTTTCTTGGTCTTCACCGGACTTACTATCCTTATCTCGGAAAAGTTTTTCGGGGAGGATATGGAAGACTAGTCACACATCTTCTTACAATCTACAAGGTAGGGATTATCTGTGTATCCCCCTATTTTGATTATCTCTAATTGTTCCAAGAAGAACTTTCTGGTAAGAGATTTAAAAGGCCACATCCAATAATACATAGGACCAGCAAAGATGGCCGTCAAACTTTCTATTTCTCTTAGAGTAGTCTCTTCGCCCCGTGTCCAATACTCAATAGCTAGTGATACCGTATAGGCCCTAGCCTCGATACAGGCCCGTCCTAGGGCGGGGATAGGTAAGAGGACTAGTCCTACGATAACACTTAATAGAGACCACCAGCCGCATCCCATAGCTATCATTATAGCGACAAGGACGGGGATCAGTAAGGCTAGGGATTGGGGGAGGAGATATATTAAGCCAAATAGAACCCGGCCTATCTTAGCCGCGTCACGGGCATGTTGGCCTTCATGGAGGAGAATCTTCCATTCGTCGTCCATTTTGGCTTGTTGAGCACAAGTCGGGCGGGCTATCCAATTCCCCAGGGTTGTCCAGGTATAGTCCATATACAGGGGATTCCCTATTTTAGATAATAACCACCCTATAGTACGATGCAGCCAAGAATCCTGTTTGAAGGAGACCTTTATCGGGGTATATTTATTAATAAGATCGATAGCTTCTTGGGTTTTATCCTTTTCCATCTGGCTCACCGTTCGTTTGATCGTTTTTAGGATCTGGTGTTGGATCGGGCTGATCCTTAATAGCCCCAATAATCTTAGTTTTGGCCCAGACGTTCCCCGCCACATACACGCTACAAGCACCTAAGACTCCTGCCACTACTTCTGGAAGTACGGCCACGGGCAGGTACTTCCCAGAGAAGATAATTGCGGCTACGCAAAAAATGCTAAACCACAACTTCCTGGAAGCAATTCCACCGTCATTTTGAAGTTTTTCATCCATACAATAAAGATTGTGTAGACTAATCTTTATCAAGAGGTATCATTGTTTAAATGAAAACACCTGACCAAATAACGACCGCCGAACTTCCTATCGTAGAAGACACCCCACCTTGTAGACCGTCAAGACCAGCCCCAAAGAGATCTTGTCGTAGGCATTTTGATTGTGATTCGGTAGACTTATACGCTAAAGAGCGAGGGAATCGGCCCCCTTTTCACTGCAATAACCCTGATTGCGATAGACATTAATCGATTTTTCGATAAAAATATCTATTTTCCGATAATTTTGTTGATTGCTAGGGTTATAAGGACGGAACACACTGCGACTATGAGGGAAATCTTTGCATTACGCCATGATTTCTTGACTTCTTTATTTTCTTCTTCGGTCTTTTTCTTTTCTTCTTCCATCATTTGGATTTTTAGACCGTAGGTGTCGGAAACGCTTTTTAAGTTAGAAATATCGTCCCTGATGGCAGACACATCCTCGCCAATCTTAGTTTGATTAGCCTTGATGTCTTTAAGTTGTTCTGCTATCAGTGCCACTTGTGTGTTTACCTCGCTAAGTGTTTCAGCGATACTGTCTTTTTGTTTCTCAATATTCGCGATCCTGGCGCTATGCTCCCTCACCAAAATCGGATCTGCCACACAACTTTCGTGAATACTGTAAACAGGTGTCTTTGAGGACATACTATAAAGATTAAATTTTCAGGATTACAAAACTACCTTCTTTTATATAAAAACGCTAGATTATAGATATCTTTTTCTTGCAAAGTTTGGGGACGTTCTAATAGGTCGCAGTAGGTAACAGATTCTTTATCGCTAGTAGGGGTTAATCCAAGGATATTTACGATTTCATGCATCACAACCCCGTGGACATGGATAGAATCTATTTCCTTGTTAGGAAGCTTAACTAAGGCGCTGTACAACGCCCCGTCCTGGGTCCAGACAGTTGTAGTCCCATCTTGACAACACCCGAATTCGTCATAGATATATATAGTCTTGATAGGGGGAGGGTTACAATACACCTCTATCCTAATCCCTTCTTGGTGGGTAGCTTGCCTGGCGTCAGTAAACAGCGTCCTATTACAGGCCGTGTTACATTGATTTGAAGCCATCCCCCAGGAAGCCCTAAACCTAAGCCTTAGGGCTGGACTGAATAGGACGGTCAAGGGGATCAGGTCATCACCCCACTTTACCCCCGCACATTCCGTTTTTACAAGTCCTTTCATGTAGCTCCTAATAGAAAGATTGTAGTACCCTAAATACAAAAACCCCTAAAAACCATTTGTATCTACAATGGTTTCAAGGGGTTAGGGTTTTCAGGCTATTTTTATTCGAATAAAACGGGGTATTTTTCTTTAATTTTTACTACAATATCCCAAAAAAGCTTGGTATCAGGAAGATCGTGCGAGTTCCACTCTAGCAGAAACGATGCATAAATGATAGAAAAAATACAATCAAGCCGATAAGTCTTACTCCAGTTCTCGGTGTCTTTAAACATACTACTATAGTTCTGGATATTCTTATAGATTTCAGCTACACATGTCGAATATTCATCTTTTTGTTGGGATATCTTGTATAGATCTAAAGGGTCTACCTCTAGGACGGCCTCATTGATGGCCCCTAAAAGGGTTTTGTTAGTGAAGTCTTCTGGCCATCTATCTTGTACTACATCCACAGGAAGTTTCATAACCGAGATAGGTAGGATGTGGTCTTTAGTAAAACTATTCCCAGTCATCAAGGATAGTTTGCTGGCTAGATCCGTTTGGATAGGTTCCAGCGCGGCCTTGGACATGGGGTGGAATTCACCTCTGTAAAACTGTGAACTATGTCCTACAGGTGTTTGGAATACAAGGTAAAAATACTTCATTTGACTAGTTCCGCGTTCAATCTTTCTTGGTTGATTTTAGACACTTCTTCTTGGATTTGCTCCATAGTTCTCCCATGGATTAGCCCCAAATATTCTTCGTCGTCTTGACATTCCTCAGTAAAGATTTTAAAGCCACCATCGTAGGGGGCGATAGGGTAAACTTCTTTACCAGATTCACTTAGCCCTAGGGCTATGACTGGGGCGAGTTTGCAAACATCTTCCCCAGCTAAAACCACGAAATATAGTTCACTTATTGGGATCAACGTCTTTATTGGCATTGTAGAATGGAAATCCTGTGGTGGAGATGTAACTAGATGTATCACAATCGGTTGTTGGGAACTGGGCCATATAGGCGTAGACACCTGGGGGGATATCCTTGAGGGGGGACCATTTAACGTAGGGGGTATGAATAGACGGTTGGGAAGGGGTAATTAAAGGTTCTCCAGAATCCAAAGTTTCCCATACCACACCGGTCCCGAGGCAGGCCATACATTCTTGCCCGGTTTCTGGTCTTACCCCATATCCGTCACACACGGGGCACTTGTGAGGGACTTTATTAGATGTACTCATATTGTAAGGATACTATACCTTATCTATAAAGTCAACTATTATTAAAGGATGTCTCCCTGTAACTGGGGCTGGACACAGGTTGTAACCAAAGTTTCTAACCCGTAAAGATCATTGGTTAGAGTCGTATAGGGGATAGTAACGTTTCCTAACGTGTCTTGATCTATAGATATATCAACTAAAGTTTGAAGTTTATATACAGATCCTGAAGTGTCTTGATCTATAGACATATCAACCAAAGTTTGAAGTTTATATACAGATCCTGAAGTGTCTTGATCTATAGATATATCAACTAAAGTTTGAAGTTTATATATAGATCCTGAAGTGTCTTGATCTATAGATATATCAACTAAAGTTTGAAGTTTATATATAGATCCCGTCAAATCAAGGATAGGGATAAACTGTAAATTTCCTGCATAAACGGTCTCGGATATGTCCCCCGCCTCGTTCAGCAACGCAGAAAACACTACGCTGGTCGCTACCCCCCCTGTTTCCCCGACGTTTTCCTCCACCGAAGAAACACCAAAGGAAGTATTAATTAATTCGGTCTCTCCCTCGGATTCTAAAACACCTACTATACTGGCTTTGGTGGTACCTACTAATTCCGTGATACCGTTCGACTCTATTACACCGACAACGGTAGATCTTGCTGCGCCTATAGACTCGCCGACGGCATCGTTTTCGCTAGTGGCTACTGTAGCAGTGAAGGCTGTTCCAGTTGACTCAGCGACCGAGCCCGATTCAATAATCCCTACCGCGAACGACCTAGCTACTACCGAACTTTCGGTTGATGCTATTGATTCGGTTGTACCAACAGTATTGACCGTACCGGCCCCAACCCCTTCAGCTACGCCTTCGGCATCCACCAACCCCGTGACGGCCCTCTCCGTGGCCCCCGTCGTGCCGGTTGACGCCACCGTTTCCGCCACGGTCGCCGCATAGGCATTGCCAACGGCTAGTCCCTCGGCTACGCCTTCCGATTCGTTGATATTAGCCTTAAATATCGCCCCGATGCCTGCACCTTCCGCAACGGACTCGGATTCACCAATCGTGACTATAGCAACCGTAGCAGCCGCACCTGATTCACTTGACGCAACCGACTCAGCAGGTGTGGCTGACTGCGATGGCAGGGCTATCCCTTCCGCCTCCCCAACCGATTCGCTAACTGATGCTGTGTAGGCTTTTGAAACGGCCGTCGTCTCGGTTTCGCCGATGGAATCGACCTGGGAAATCGTGGCCACGGTCGAGATGGTTCCCGTTTCCGTTTCGCCCACCGACTCCACGACACCAACCGTTGACAGTTTTGATGCCGCCGCGCCTTCTGCCGAGGTGATCGATTCCGTCGCCCCCACGGCCCCTGTGAGCGTCGAGGCTAGCCCTTCGGATACGCCTTCAGACTCAGCCGCGCTGGCGGTGGTAACCTTAGATACGCTTACGCCTTCCGCCTCGGCCGTAGGTTCGTTTACGCCCTGAGTAAACGCCGCAGCATTGGTCGTTTGCTCGGCTACGTTTTCCGATTCATTGACATTAGCCGTATAAGTGTTCGTCGATGACGCCGTGGCCGATTCATCCAAGGCCTCGGACTCGGATGTGCTAACGCTCGCAGCGGTGGAGACGGCCAGGACATCGGATGAGGCTTCCGAGTCGTTTAAACTAATCGAAGATAGCTTGGTCGCTGACGCAGCTTCGGTGCTTGCCTCGGATTCGCTAAGCCCTTGGACACTAGCCGCGACAACCGCCGCGCTTTCGGTGCTTGCCTCGGATTCGCTAAGCCCTTGGACACTAGCCGCGACAACCGCCGCGCTTTCGGTGCTTGCCTCGGATTCGCTAAGCCCTTGGGATCGAGCAGCCACAACCGCAGCGCTTTCGGTGCTTGCCTCGGATTCGCTAAGCCCTTGGGATCGAGCAGCCACAACCGCAGCGCTTTCGGTGCTCGCTTCAGATTCGCTAAGCCCTTGGACACTAGCCGCGACAACCGCCGCGCTTTCGGTGCTCGCTTCAGATTCGCTAAGCCCTTGGACACTAGCCGCGACAACCGCCGCGCTTTCGGTGCTTGCCTCGGATTCCGAAACGTTGGCCGTGTATACCTGCGCCGACGTAGCGCCTACGGATTCCGACGACGCTTCGGATTCGCTAACCCCGGGCTTAGCGGTCACTACGGTTCCAGCGGATTCCGACGACGCTTCGGATTCGGCAGCGCCAACCCCAGCGATGACTTGCGCGATAGCCGCGCCGCCCGCGCCCGTTGTCGGGTCAGTCGAACGCAGGACCACCCCGGCGAGTTGCTGGTAGGCCACCGTCGTTTTACTGCCGGGAGTCTGGGTGGATACGTCGTAGGGCTTCGAGAACGCCGCCGCGAATAGGAGCGACCCGTTCTGTAGTCCAGTGAACGGGACGATGATGTCATTTGTTGACTGCCCAGGTCCTGCCACCGACCCGAGCGGGGTTGAGTTGACCGAGGTGAGTGAGAAGATGTCGATAAGAAGGTTCGTAGAGGAGGTGGAAATTATGAACGTGACCCCAGCAAGCGCGCCCGATGAAACGGCTCCCCAGGCCTCGGTCCGCACCTGACCATCTGGGCACACGCCTCCAGCGATCTTTGTCCAGGTAAGACCACCTCCGCTTACTCCTGTGATGTCTGGGGCCGTGCTGCCAGAATTATTGTCTGCCGTGATCAGGGCCAGCAGGTACGACGCTCCCGCAGTGGTAAATCCCGTAATAGCGGTAGACGTGTTTCCACTTCCAGTGGTGCCTGATTGTAGTTCTATCCCGACCTGGTTTCCCGTCGTGGGTAGGATCTCAACGCCGAGCCATTGTGGGGTGTTGCCAGTGAACCCGGTGGACGAGAGCGTCTTGCTGGTAAGGCCTGTTGTCTCGCCGACTGTCGTGGACTCGGCCAGTGTAGCGCTGTAAACCTGCGTGGCCAGTTGGAACGCGTCGTTCTGAAACGCGTCGGCCTGAAACGACACTAGGACACGTCCCTAGAAAGGGTTTTGTGCTCCCGTATGATCCTGGTTTTGGGCATAGTTACGCATCCTAGAACACATTCAGCATGAGGGACACGAGAGGGGCAGCGCTCGCAGACGCAAACGTGCCACCCGCACAGCCCACGAGAGCGCCACCGCTCGGGAAGGTGGAAGGCATATTGCTCGTGAGCGTCTGCCCCGTGACCTTCCAGGCGATGGGGCGTACCACGCCGTTGAGCACTCCGTTCCAGCTTGGGAGGCAGGGATTAGGGCCGAATATAGTTCTCAAGGTAGAGGCCACGTTCAAGGTCGCCACGCCAAAGGCGAGCCACCATAGGCCGGGGTATAATGGGCGATAGAAGTTGCCAAGTGCCTGCACCGACGCCGATGCTGTTAGGCTGGTCAGACCGCCATCGATGCGGAGGCATTGCGGATACCCCGATGGAGTCCCGCCAGGACCAGCCATATCATCGTAGAGGCCGACGCGAACAGAACTTGTGCCCGTTGCGCCGATCTGCTCCAGCTTACAGCCCATAGCGTATATCGTCGCTTCTGTGATCATAAACGGGTAGGCGAAGAGATCGCCAGCCACACAGGTATAGAGGTTCGCAACAACGTCAATCTGGGCGTTGTCGGGAAGGTAAAGCTGACCCGCCGTGTTCGACATGGCCGTGTCGCGAATCACACGACGGTAGCCAGCCGGGCGATAAGCCGGGGCGCTAGCGTTCTGGAATGGCCCAAGCCCGATGGTGTCCGTCACCGGCTGCTGAAGCTTGGTAATTGCCTCCCAGCAAGCCATAGCGAAGCGGTGGTTTCCCCAGACGGTCGGGTGTGCGAAGGAATTCTCGTCCCACCATGAATACAAACCAGCTGGGCAGGTGGTGTCCTGGCCGATGGCCGCGTCCAGGTCGACGATCTGGACCATGGAATCGAATAGGGTAACGACGTTGGTGATAACTGCCGTGTTCCATGCCAAGACAGCATTGTCGGCGTTCGCATGGCTCGCGACAGTGGCACCCGTAAAATCCGTATTCGTCCAGGAGTTCGTGGGGTAGCCGTTGAATTTTCGAGCCAGCGTGTACTTGATATTAGACTTCGCGCTGGCCGCGTTGGACCCGAGGACAATCGTGGTGGTGTTGGTGACGGACGACACCGTGTTCGTGTTGCCAGTCAGAGCGCCTTGGGCATCGGTTTCTGTCAGCGTTGCGCCTGCATCCGTTGCGGACACGAACGAGATCGATGCGTCGGTGAAGGTCGTGTTAACCCCAGTCGTGGTTCCTGCTCCGCTCGCGATGTTCACGGTGCGCGAGGGTAGTCGCGGCTGATTGCAAACTAGAACCGGCGAGGGTTTCACAGCCTCGATCCAAACGGCGTCGAGGATAAAAGTCTGCGAGGTGAGGGCCACGGTTCCGATGATGGTCTGCCCTGCGTTTGCAGATGTGAGCCCGGTGATCCGCTTGGGGACGATGCACTGGGCGTTCGGGCCGAGACTGTTCAGGGTCGTGGTTCCGGTGACACCCGCAGTTCCCGACCACGTAACGGTCAGGGCGTTGGCGCTGGAATACCCAACCATCGAGAAACAGATCGGCTGCCCGCGATACATGCGGGGGATCGTGAACGTGAACACACCACCAGTGGTGGATGTGGCCCAGCCCTTGCCGCCCGTGTAGTCGACGGCACCAGCGGCAGCGGCGGCCCACGTTCCTGTGTAGGCCAATCCGAGCCCGGTATCGTTTCCGTTGATTACGGTAGCCGCCCGGCACTTGCTGATGATCGTGGTCATCGCATCGGCGGCACGCGCGTTCAAGGTGGTTTGATTTGCTGGGGAGTTATTCCCCGTGTCGTTCACACCCCAGCAGAGCAGATAGGCTTCACCGTTGCGGGAATATGGTGGGAAGGGGGCCTGCTTCTTGTTGATCTCTGCAAGAACCTTCGCGAAGCCACCACCGACGTTTACGCCGCCTGCACGAAGCGGGCTCGTGAGCTGACTACCTGTAACGGCGTGATTCACCACGCACGATGGGTCGATATTCATGGCAGCGGCGAGGATGGACCCCACGTTGCTGTTATTGTTCGGGAGGATATTGGTCGAGCTATTTCCCTCATTGGCGTTGTCCAAGTACGAATGACCGAATAGTTGCAGGGAGGAGATCGATACCGGAGAAGAGGGAGTCTGGGCCGCGACGGCCGTGGCGTTTAGAAACTGCCAGGTGCCAGCCGCAGAGCCGATGCTCGTGCAGTTCAGCGTGAGGTCATAGTAGGCCGGGATAATCGTCAGCGTCGCCCCGCCGTTGGTCTGCACGGTGATCGGTTGAGTAGACTGATTCACGATCTCGTAGGCCCAGTCCACGTTCGGGATCGTGGTGGCGTTGGGGAGGACCACGGTCTGGGTTTGCGACCCGGTAAAAATTATCTGTCGTGGGCTGCCAGTTGTGAGCGTAGTCGTGACCGACGCGGTAGCGATGGTCTGCGTGCCCGAGGTACTAGCTGGTGCAGTGTAGTCGATTTCCCAGGTTCCAGCCGCGACCGAGTTGGTCAGCAACGTTGTTGACAAAGCAGACTTAGGGATCAGCACAAACAGCGTCGTTCCGCCACTTGATTGCACCGTAACCGGCGCGGTAGATTCGTTGTCGATATGCCACGAGGTAGACAGCGCCAACGTGGTCGCGTCCGGTAGCACGCAAGTCTGGGTGGACGCCCCAGTGAAGACGATATAGCCGGGACTGGAGTTGGTCAGCGTTGTGGTTCCACCTGCGGTGGCGACGCTCAGGATGCCTGGGACCGCGCCGTCGTGCTCAAGGCCCCATTGCCCAGCCGCCTGATCGATAATCACGCACCAGTCTCCAGGACCATTCAAGGTGAGCGACGTTTGCCCGCCGATGGTATCCGAAGCGCTCCGGTTCAGGGTGATGACACCGGACCCGTTCATCGTCACGTGAATCGGCTTTCCCGATCCTGTCGCAGCGGGAACCGTTACGGCATAAGTCCCAGCCCCGAGGATAACCACGTCGCTTGCAATATCGATGGTCCCGGCACCAGAGAGGCTTTGCTTCGTGTAAGTAACCGCATGGTCAGCATTCCAATTCGAAGGACGAACGACGGTAGCGTCGCCGCCGTCTGCCTTCGGATCTGTGAATGCGTGTTTAATTGTGGACATGCGGTCACTCCAGATATGTCTTAGGTCAGCGTGATCGTGAATGTCACTGCGAGTTGGTCCCCAATTTGCAAAGCTCTTTGGGTGAATGCTAAAGCGTGGTGCATGGTTCCCCCGGAAGATGCGGAAAACAGCGCGGCCTTTTGCGCGGATTGTGGAGCAGTTGCACAGGTAAACGTTTTGGTAATCGTCGCCGTACTGGTGCCCGCCGTATGCGCGTAGGCCCCGATGGCCCTAGCCAATCCGTTGGCCGCGATCTCGGTCGACAGGGTGGTGCTCGCCGTGGTTTCCGTCAAAGTATCATTAGACAACGCGATGTAGTTTAGGCCGTTGGCTTGCGCACTGGTCCCGTAGGTCTGCGCGAAAGTAAAGTCAATCCCGACGGTGGTTTTGACATTTTTTTGGGTTTCCTCCCAAATAACCTCGCCATTGCGAATGTGCTGAAAATTCACGCTGGCCCGATGGACACGAACGCCTTCCTCTATTGCTTGATTCGCAGACATTCCCGCGAGAATTTGATCCGCTCCTGTCGATACTTCACTTAATTTTCCCATATTATTCTTCCCTTTTGATTGCGTTTAAATTGCCTAGAGATATATCTAAATCTTATTCCGATCTTTAATAACTTTAATTAAGGATCAATAATGTTTATTTTACCTAACATGGCCCGAACTTGGCCGGTTGGGATGGCGATTAGAGCTATGATTGAATACACGCCGGTATGATCAACATCTCCTACATTAAAATCGTGCATAGCAATTATCTTGGAGGATGTTTTTTCCCAGATAGTAGTAGTCCAAGTTTCTCTAGTATTAGAAGGTTTTTTAACAATGACTAAATCCACCTTAGTAGCGATAGAGAGATCTATACCAGAGTCGCCAGTGTTAATGACGACCCGGAGAGCTTCCGGGGCGCGAGCCCCTACTATGATATCGTTGGAAGCCATTTAGTTAGAAATTAATATCTCCATCAAGGGCATGAGTAGCAGTAGAAGTTTCTTGGTTGCTGATTTCAGATTCGTCGGACTCGTCTTGAACCATCATCCCTACGAACGAAAAAGACATGCTTGAAAGCTGCTTAGCGTCCACAGAGCTAGACCAGGAAGTGGGACGAACGTTTTTAATTCTTGCAATTATTCCACCGGTTTGACGATCATAAACTTGCATCGTAAGATATTGGTGAGTTAATAGTTTACTTAAAGCTGGGAAGGCTCCGTCACTAGAATAAGGACCATGATCCATGACCCTCCATCCACTAGCCCGAATATCTACCGTTTCCATAGCGGTATATTCCAAAGCTGCGGCTGAATATCTACCTAGAACATAGGCCGGGGCAACGTCATATACAACCCCCCAGCTAACGTTGGTAAATAGTCCAACATATTTAACAGTCTCGTTTGGACCATAAAATCCAAACTTAGCTCTTGCTCCTCCTATTGGTGCGCCTGCGGCCATGTGTGTTTACCTCTATTAAGCGGTTTGAACAATTTGGGTGATACTGAAAATAATTGGGATGAATTTAATAGAAGTAGTGAGCTTAATTTCCGCACTACAAACCATTACATTCTCCAGGACTCTAATTTTAATATTCTTATATCCAGACAAAGCGTCATCCGAAGGCGATAACAGCTTGTACTTAGTCCGAAGTTCATCGAGGACCGTAGTTAGGACCAGCTTGGCATCTTGGGCACTAACATCGGCTAGGGATTGTCCACAGAACGCGGATTCCATCCTCTGTTCTGCTGTGGCAGCAACAATGTCGGCCGCGTACATAGCCTGGAGACTATTAAATACAAAGTTATCGTCTACGGTATAAGTCGTCTGGTCTTCCATCCAAACAAAACTGGTTCCCTTACGAATAATCGTAAGCAACCCGGCCTTAATGGCTTGTTCTTTAGGGGATACCCGTTGATCGTTGAAGTCTGCCGCCGAAGCCCCAGTAATATTAACCCTCTTGTTGGTGATATCCTTGTAGAGTCCAGCCGATTGCATACCCACGGCTTTAGCCGCAGCCATCCAAGGTTGGAACACTTTTAGGGAGCCAAAGGCGTCCAGAGAGGTAACGTCTTGGAAGGTGGTAGCGCATCGAGAGTTCGCCACCGAACCGGCCATATTCTTAGATTCAGTGAAAGAACCTTTGAACGAAGTCACAGCCAAGCGTCGTTTCCGATACTTAAGTTGAGACATCAACAGACAGTGAGCCTTTACAGCCGCATTAATAGAAGCGATGTCATAGGTAGACCCAGAATCGGTCAACCCTGCCGCAATGTCTGCGGTTGCATTCCTAGAGAAACAAGGTAACACGAAGTTGGCTGTAACCATTTCACAAGCATCCAAAGCATTTTGGATAGCTAGATTGGTAGTAGCGCCCTTAGCTCCCCCGGCCAGAAATCCAACCGAAGCAAACTCTGGGAGACCGTTGGTTTTGCTACCGACTGGGGCAAAAGACACCAAACCTGAACTCGTATTGACAGTATTATAGAATTCCGTCCCGTCAGCCTTGATTCGGCCCGTCTTAACACCGTTGTTGGTGGCAAAACCGTAGGTACCTTCGTCTAGGGTAAGTGGGGCACGAGAACCCAGAGCATTGGTGCCAGGAGCCGCAGTTAGACCAGCAATGGTTCCTAAGTACACGCAAAGGTCATTGACCGTAGCGTAATCATTAAGGCTGATTATATAGGTACCCGCACTGGAGCCACCTACTAGAGTAAGAGTCATAACCCCGCCAGTAATCACACAGCTAGCCGTAGTACCGGTATACCCCATGGTAAGGATAACGTCCCCACCAATAGTATAAGTTTCAGATACGGAGTCTTTTTGGCGAACTAGGTTTAGATTAACTTTATATTCAGTCCCAGATACTAACAGAGCTGGAACTGTGGAAGTAGAAACCCAATCCACCTTATCGGCAGTAGACACCCCCGTTACTTTGTAAGCAAGGTCGCTTAAAAGGTAGGTACCACTGTTGGCAATTTCTAGGGACTTCCCTTTCCCATCAACCACAGCCCCGGCTTCCAAAGAAATGGTAACGGGACTGTAAGCGATAAGTGCTGTAGAAAGGGTCGGGATAGGGCCTTCGGCGCTAGGATTAGTGATAGAAGCGCCTGTTCCAACTGAATCTAGGACCTTGTAGGCCCGAATAATATTAGAACCAGTTACACCAATAACAACATAAGATCCTTCGTTATTAGTAGTGTAAGCAGTCCCGTTGGGGACAACAAGAATGTCTCCCACCGTAGGCATCACAGCGAAGGTGGTAGTAGAAGTAAATGTTGCTACCCGGCCACTTACGGTAACGTTAACCGAAATAGCAGAACCAATTATTGTTCGGTCCACACCTCCGGTAGCAGCTACACCGCTAAGAGCGTTGATAGCCGAGACCATTGCTGTAGGGGTGGCATACTGGGCCAGAACTCCGGTACCGGTAACTACCGCCGCGCCATTAACCCGGAAACTAATGTCCGTAACTTGTTGAGGAGAAGCTAGGACGAATGTCCCCGTAGTAGGGATAACTTCGGTTACCGTAGTAATAGTCCGATTGATTAGATTCCCACTCTTACCTGCTAGACGAGCAGATAGAGTTCCATACGTTCCACCACCAATCAAGGGGATGGTTCCGCTGGCAATGGTTCCGCCGTTTACTTTAACGGGGATTAGACCCGCAACCGAACCTAGGATCCCTTCATCGTTAGAGGCATTAATAGCCCCTGCGCAAGCGTCAACTAATGGACCAGAAATATACTTAGCTCGAATATCGGCTAGTTGGTCTGGCCCGAAGACGTTGAGGGAAAGGTCTGATTCATCCAAATAGGTAGGACCACCGTCGGACTCACCAAGGACGATAATGTAACCGTTGGCGGCGATTCCGCCAGCCGTTGCAACTACTTTATTCTGGGCATATGCGCCTGGAATATATAAAGTACCTGCTTCACTGGAGTATGTAATAGGCATCTAAGTTCTCCTTAAAAGATTGTTGTTAAAGTTTTGGTGGTTTAGGGGCAGCTAGTTTGGTAGGAGATCCTAATTTAGGAGGATTTACTCCACCATGGTTGGCCCCCGCTGCTTTAGGACGATCCATACTCATACCCCCTTTAGCCACTGGTGCGGCCTGGGGACGAAACCCTTTCATGTGATAAGCCTGTAGGAATTTATGAGCTTCATCGTGTTGGGTTCCAAAATGCTTTTCATGGGCTTGGGCCGCAGCCATATGATCCCTTGGATCGCCAGATTCCATAGCCTTTACCGACAAACCCATTGCCCCACTAAGACCAGTCTGTTTAGCAGAAGCGGCTTTAATTCTTTGCAGCTTGCTTTGGACCACAGCCCCTTTATTTTGAACCTGATATTGACTACTAGGACCAGTAAGAGGGATCCCGTCCTTTTTAAGCTGTCCACCGCTACCTTCATCCCCCTCGGCCTCTTTTCCAGGGCCTTCGGGAAGGACTGCTCCTTCAATGGGTTTAGTAGGAGCTGTTTCAACTTGGGGGATTTCTTTCTTAGAAACCGGCTTTTTGAAACGAGACAAATAACTAGGCTTATCGGCCATAGGTTTATTACCTTTCTTATCTTCCTCTTCTGGAGGAATGTCCTTATTTTCAGGATTAGCGTCTTGATCAAGGGACTTGTTTAAATTAATCCCATTCTGGACATCACCAGCCAAATTTTCCTGGTGAGGCGTTGTTGAAGTAAGTCCACAATTAGGGCAAAAGTTATTTGCTTTACCATCTAGGACTCCTAAAGGTTCTAATACTCCCATATTACAAACCATACACATCCCAGACTTTTGGGTCGGGACGGTAGACATGGCATTCATAGGGATAGAGTCAATACCAACAACATTGGCCTGGGGCTGGATACCGTCTTCAGATTTGTTTAAGATGGCGTGCCCAAGCTGTTCTTGTTTACGGTTCTCTTTGATCGTGTCTATAACCTTAGAAATAGACTCCAATACTTTTCTTTTCTGGAGGCCATCTACGATATCTTTCTTAGAAAAAGGAACCATATTTGTATCTAAAAGATTATGTTTACACCTTACGCTACAAAATCGTATTACAATTTTATTCCAATCCCATCAGACGCCATCCAACTAGGGTCGTCTTGGGCCGGATCTTTGGTAAATCCCGTGGCAAGAGTATTGGTAGGACTAAACCTTAATCCCCCATCTTCGGCATTAAGTGTGGTACTGGGGGCCGCAAACTGGGTAGAAAGTACCCGGCCGTTAATTAAAGAAGCCCAATAATTACGGTGAAAACCAATAACGTTTATATACCGAGACCAGACATTTTCGGTCCCGAATTGGTCCGATTCATTTATAATAGAGGTCACCGACAAAGTGGATTGGGCAAATCCCCGACCTTCTAACCAGTCTTTTCGATATCTTAAAAGGGAATATAAAACTACCGGGTACAACCACAACATAATTTCAGGATCTCCCCCAGTATGGCATCCCACCTTAATAGTCTCCCTAAAATCTACCGACCCTAAGTCAGCACTGAGTTTAGGCATAGTCCAGCGGATATATGAACCAGAAAAATTGGTGATGATACGTGGCTCAATCCTAAAAGAATGCTCGTCTAAGACTTCAAGGATAACCCACCCCTTCCCTATTCCATCCACTAAAACCATCTGGGTATTAGGGGTAATAATACCTTCGGGAATAATGACTACGCCTGTATTAACATTATATTCTGGAGTAAATTTACTAGTAATAGGTTCTTGCTCTGATACAACGTCCTGCTTGACATTATAATGCATATCAGCCAAGGTGTTGTTTACTTCAGTCATTTCCCCTAAGAAGCATGAAACCGAAGGGAAGGTTTTATTATCTAGCTTAAAGTTGGGGATAATTGGGATGTCAGTTTTAAGGAACCAATCCACGGCCCTTTGGCGGGACTTGTCTCCATATTGGTTAGCGGTGAGTTCATCGCTTACGATACCGGCATATACCAGTTGAAGTTGCCAGGGATTGGCCCTGAGGTCCTTGAATCCTTCAATAAGGGCGTGTCGGATGAGGATATCGGAGGGAAATATTCCTTTTACTTCAGGAAGTATATTTCCTTGATTTAATGGGCGATCCACTCCTTAAAGATTAAGGCGTGGGGGATGATTTCCATGGTGTTCCTAGTCGGTTGAGCGGCGGCGTGGGGTCATGGCTACGGCTCGGTAATCGTCACGACTATCGTGCTGGTGTCCGTTCCGCTGCTGCTGGTAATTACGTACCCGACGCCAACGGTCTTACTCACCACCCGAAGGGCTCCAGTCGTCCCACCCGGCACACGTACGCCTACGGTGATTTCCGATAGAGCGGTGATTGCGGTGTCCGATACGGTAACCGTTCCGCCGACTAGTACGGGATAGGATCGGCGAATCGTCGTGAATCCGGTCCCAGTGGGTCCGAATCCAAGCGATCCGCTTCGGTTTGCTAACTTGACTGCGGTGCGAGTGGTACCGTCCACTGAAAATATAGGTAAACCGGATCCGTCTCCGAAATCGATAGTAGCGCTCGCTCTAAAAGCAAGAGAACCGGCTGGTGCTCCGAATACGATAGTTGCCCCGCCGTCGATACCGCCTGTCCCTTGGTAAACGCCGTTTTTCCAGAAATTAAACTGTTGCGCACCGGCAGGCCCGTCAAGATTTAACGGAGAAAACTGTCGAACCCCTTCGGTTCTAATCTTCGCGGGTATCGCTGGAAGAGCAGGAAGAATATCCTGCAACGTTTGGATCTTCGTAATCATCGCGGCGTCGGTCGCCGCCTGCACCAAGTACCGATGTTTGCCGCTAGCGCCAGGCGTCCAGGTGTTTGCCCCGGCTACGTCTACAGTATGAGTACCCGGCGCGGAATACGTGAAATCCGTGCCAGCTCCGCGCACGCAATAGAGCAACCCCTCTGCCCCCCACGAGGATCTAGACACTCCTCCGAAAGATGCAAAAAATGCCCTATATGATTCTTTTACGGGGGACCAGACCGGCTGATTTGAGATGGTTAACACCGTTGCGCCAACTTCAAACGATTGGAATGTGATCGGAAATCCGACCATCTGATTGATGACCTGGGAGGCGGTCGGATCGGAAGTAAGATCAAATTCAGCCCCACCGCCTGGTAGGTATC
>Ga0302323_100000906_pt1 | contig 24001 bp, 15 predicted proteins | sample Fen_T0_3_FD_201950 | JGI IMG/M metagenome (GOLD analysis project Ga0302323, IMG submission 201950) | Peat permafrost microbial communities from Stordalen Mire near Abisko, Sweden - Fen_T0_3 | ecosystem: Environmental > Terrestrial > Soil > Wetlands > Permafrost | place: Sweden: Abisko... | reverse complement strand
GCGGCTTGGGCTTTTCCAATTGTTCGTCTTGACGGGGCAATGGACTCGAGCATTGGCGCAAGTGCAGACTGCAGTTTCCTTGGATCCCGCGCTCGCACCGCTGGCGCAAATGTTGCGAAGCTTGGTCGAGTTAGAGCAGGTGCGCTCCGCTGTATTCGATGGGGGGCGCGTGCCGATGGTTTTAGGGCCTACGCCCGACTGGCTAAAATTACTGCTGGAAATATGTTCGTCAACCAACGACCTCAGGTCAGCGCAACTGGCAAAAACTCATGCGAAAGCACTGAAAAATGCGCCGGCTCGTGCGGGCTTTGTCGACGGCCAGGCCTTCAATTGGATTACCGACGCTGACGCACGTTTTGGTCCGGCGCTCGAGGTGTATTTGCAGGGCAACTACTACTGGGTTCCGTTCGACCGCGTAACGCGGATCGATTTTGAGAAGCCACGCGACTTGCAAGATTTGATTTGGCTGCGCGCCAAGCTTACCTGGTCAAATGGCGGAACCGTATCCGTTCACATCCCGGTTCGGTATCCAAACACGGAAAAATCAATTTGTCCCAATCTTCTGCTCGCGCGAACTGTCGCATGGCAGGAACTTGGGACGAACTGCTTGATAGGAACTGGAGTGCGTGTGTTGTCGGCTGATTCGGGTGATTTCCCGATCACAACAATACGAACACTAGAATTTACAACGAAGGAATGACGCAGTGTTATGACGCCACTCAGTATCACTCGCTACCAACCTTGTCTGATCGACCGCCTCACCGACGATCAACCAAACCATCAGGAAGAAGGAAGCCGCACGCGCGTGGTATCCCCCCAAGCTTACGAAGCAGCGCTTCATCGCGATTTGGAATGGTTGTTAAATTGCAACGCCCAAGTGCCTGAAATCGGTGGCGAGCATTGCCCGCTCTTTGATTATCCACACGCGATTTTGTCGGTGATCAACTACGGAGTGCGGCAGGCGGTAGGTCAAAGTGCGTTTGATATTCACGATCTCGAGCGTCGGTTGCATCAGGCGCTCTGCACTTTTGAACCGCGTATCAATCCCAACACCCTTTCGGTCAAGGGACGTTTGCAGGGGAATACGGTTTATTGTGAAATTGAAGCGGAATATTGGGCCGAACCAGTTTCTTTACGCCAGCTGATCAAAACGAAGGTTGACCTCGAAACTGGAAGCGCAGAGCTGCTGACAGGCGGAGCAAAATCTATCGGAGGGGCTGCCTTCTCGAGGTAAGTTATGGATCGCCGACTCCTCGAGCATTATAATACAGAACTCCGTCACCTCCGGGAGATGACGGGAGAGTTCGCGCGCGAGTATCCCAAAATCGCCGGGCGGCTTGCGCTCGACCCTCTCGGCAAAGAAACCTGCCCTGATCCACACGTCGAACGTCTTATTGAAGGTTTTGCCTGGTTAGCTGCACGTGTTCACCTGCAGCTCGACGCTGAGTTTCCGCGCTTCACCCAATCGCTTCTCGAAGTCGTTTTTCCTCAGTTCCTGGCGCCGACGCCTTCGATGTCGATTGTGCGTTTTGAGCCTGATCAACGTGATCCAGCGCTTGCCGAAGGGATTACGCTGTCACGTGGGACGCGCTTGAAGGGGCAGCGCAACCGGGGAGAGGTCACAAGTTGCACTTTCACGACAGCGCACGATGTGCGGTTGTTACCGGTGCAGATCACCAACGCGCGGTACTTCACTCGTAATTTAGCTGAGCTCGAACTGCCCGCGAATCTAAAAGCGAAGGCGGCATTGCGGATCAGACTTTCCTCGACGGGTGGAATAGCTTTCTCGGCTATTAATCTCGACCCATTGCAGGTGCACTTAAACGGGAGCGATGAGACCCCGTACTTACTATATGAGCAGTTGGTTGGGCATGCTACAGCGGTGCTGATTCAGACTCAGCGTGACGGAGAACGCCCGGTGACACGGGGTATATTTGGCCCTGAGGGTGTTCGACGCAAAGGGTTCACTGCAGATGAGGCTTTGCTCCCTTCTACGCCACGTGGGTTTGATGGTTACCGGCTTCTGCGGGAATATTTCGCGCTGCCGCAGCGTTTCTTATTTGTCGAACTAGGCGGTTTTCAGCAGGCGCTGGCGAACTGTGATACGACATCGGTTGATGTGATCGTGTTGCTTGATGCGGTGGAAAGCCGTTTAGAGAACCGGTTTGATGCGTCCTCGTTCGAACTGTTTTGCACGCCGGCGATCAATCTCTTTTCCCGGAGACTCGATCGGATCCTAGTCAACGACCGAGTCTCTGAGTTGTATGTTTGTCCGGATCAAAATCGCCCTCTCGATTACGAGATTTTTGAATTGGAAAGAGTGATTGGTTATGGGCCGGAAATTCAGCAGCCGTGCGATTTTAAGCCGTTTTATTTTGCGCGAGATGGTGCGCCTGCTACTGACGCTTTTTACGCGACTCGACGCGTCACGCGGATGCCCACGAAGGAGGAAGACCACTTCTACAAACAACACAATAAGCGGCCATCCAATGCTGGCACTGATGTCTATCTTTCGTTGGTAGACGGCACAAGCTTGCCGGTTGCGACGAAGATTCGCCAGCTCGGCTTTGAGGCCCTGTGCACAAATCGTCACTTACCCACAACGATGGCGATAGGCACCGGTTCGACTGATTTCACCCTTGAGGTATGTGTTCCCGCGAAGTCTGTGCGCTGCCTGGTACACCCAACCGATCCTTTGCCGTCTTTGGCTGAGGGGCAATTTGCATGGCGTTTGATCAGCCATCTTTCGTTGAACCATCTTTCACTCCTCGAAGGAAAAGGCGAAAACGGTCCGGCGGCGTTGCGGGAAATGTTGGAACTATATTGTTCGGAGGGAGAGCGTATGGCGATCGGCCGCCGTCAAATCGAAGGTTTGAGGGGAATTAAAAACAAACCAGTGTTGCAGCGCGTGCACACGCCGGGTCCGATTTGTTTCGCGCGTGGATTGGAGATCTCATTGACCTTTGACGAAGCGTGTTTCGAAGGCGCAGGGGTTTTTCTCTTCGGCGGCGTGTTAGAGTATTTTCTGGGCAAATACGTTACGATAAATTCCTTCACGGAAACCGTAATCAGCAGCCTGCAACGTGGCGAGCTGATGCGTTGGCCAGCGCGCACGGGTCAGAAAGGACTACTCTGATGCAGGCGTTGCTTACAGAGCCGAAGGACTGCGATTTCTTTCAGGCAGTTCGTTTAATGCAAAAACATTGGGCGGAACTTCCGCGCGTCGGGTACGCGAACCTGCCGAAAGATGAGCCAGTGCGTTTCGGGCAGACACCGTCCCTTGCTCATCCATCGACCCTGATCGAGTCGTTTACGCAAGCCGTCCAAGATCGACCGGCGCAGATGAAACTGATGTACCATGGTCTGCTGGGCGTGAATGGGCCGATGCCGCTCAATTACACGGAGTACGCGATGGAACGTCGTCACGCTCATCGCGACGAGACATTTGCGGCATTCCTGGACGTTTTTCATCACCGTATGATGTCCTTCCTCGCGCGTGCGTGGGCGGACAACAACATCGCTGTCGATCAGGACCGGCCAGAAGATAGTCATTTCCGCCGGTATGTCGGAAGTTTGATCGGTCAAGGGCAGGCTAGCCTGCAGAGTTGCGATGTTTTGCCTGATAACGCGCGTCTGTATTTCGCCGGCTGGCTGAGCCGGGGCGCACGCTCACTGGAGGGATTGGGAAAAATATTGAGCGAATTTTTTGGTATCAATGCAAAGGTTGTCCCTTTTCGCGGACGATGGTTGCCGATCCCGTCAAAAAACCGTTCGCAACTTGGCGGCGCTCGAAGTGGTGCTGTGCTAGGCGAGTCAGTGGTTTTGGGGGAAAGCATTTGGGATTGCTGCTTATCGTTCCGAATTCAACTCGGACCGTTGGGCTTCGATCAATTCTGCAAGCTTTTGCCAGGGAAGCATTCATTCGAGGTGCTCAGCGCTTGGGTAAAAAGCTACATCGGCGACGAGTTCTTCTGGGATGTCGCCTTTGAAGTAAAAAGCGACGAAATCCCAGCGATCCAACTCGGTAAAACGGCCCAAATTGGACTTAACTCATGGTTATGCTCAGCCCGCGAGGTAAGTACCCTGCGTAAAGTCGTTTTCGAATCCCGCGCAGCGTAAAACTCCGCCACTAACGTAAATCTCCATGTCTGAAATCAAACGATCCACTCTTTTCGGAAAACTGAATACCGTGGCTTTCAAGGCGGTGGAGGCGGCCACGGTGTTATGCAAGAAGCGCGGCAATCCGTACGTGGAACTTGCGCATTGGGTTGCGGAGTTATTGGCCGTTGTAGACGGTGATTTCCAGACAGCCGCAGTGCATTTCGGTTGCGATTTTGGCCGACTCAATGCCGATTTAAATCGTTCGCTTGATAGATTACCGCGCGGTGCGACCGCGATCGCAGATTTTTCGCCTCATCTCGATGAGGCGGTGGAGCATGGTTGGACTTACGCATCGTTGGTTTTTGGCGAGATGCGAATCAGGACCGGGCACATCTTGCTCGGTATTCTAAAAACCCCTACGCTGAAAAACGTGTTATTGGGTATGTCGGCTGAGTTTGGCCGAATCAAAGCAGACGTGTTAGCTGAGGAGTTTACCGCAAGGCTCACACGTTCGAAAGAAAACGGCTTGACCGCTTCGCAATCGGGTTTCGCGCCTGGTGTGGCGAGCCAGGCTTTTGGCGGGGATGCTGCGAAGCAGGAAGCGTTGCAGCGGTTCACTACCGATATCACTGAAAAAGCGAGGAATGGTGAACTCGATCCGATCATCGGCCGCGATGTCGAGATACGCTTGTGCCTCGATATTCTCGTGCGTCGTCGGCAGAACAATCCGATTTTGGCGGGCGAGGCTGGTGTAGGAAAAACCGCCGTGGTTGAAGGTCTGGCTTTGCGGATCGTCGCTGGAGATGTACCTCCACAGTTGAAAGACGTGCGCGTCCTAGGCCTCGATATCGGTTTGCTGCAGGCCGGGGCGAGCATGAAAGGAGAATTTGAGCAGCGACTGCGCAACGTCATCGATGAGGTGCAGGCGTCGCCGCTTCCGATCATTCTTTTTATCGACGAAGCGCACACGTTAATCGGTGCGGGTGGAAGCACGGGCACGGGAGACGCAGCGAATTTGTTAAAACCTGTTTTGGCGCGCGGCACGCTCCGCACCATCGCTGCGACGACATGGCAAGAATACAAACGCCATATTGAAAAAGATCCGGCTCTTGCCCGACGTTTTCAGATCGTGAAAGTCGAGGAGCCTAGCGAGAAAAAATGCGTACAGATGATGCGCAACGTCGCAGCAAATTTCGAGAAGCACCACAAGGTTCGCATTCTCGATGAGGCGATCGAAGCGGCGGTACGACTTTCCCATCGTTACATCATGGCCCGCCAGTTGCCGGACAAAGCGGTCAGTTTGATAGACACTGCCTGTGCCCGTGTCGCACTTAGCCAACAGGCTGTGCCTGCACAGGTGGACAATGCCCGCCGCTGTATTCATGTCTTAAGTACCGAGCTGGAACTGCTGGGCAGGGAAAGCGCGGAGGGTGTCGACCATGCGGAGCGCCAAAAAGAGATCGAGGCGCAATTATCAGAAACCAAGCGCCAGCTGGAAATGATTGAGATACGTTGGGGACAGGAAAAGAGCGTTGTTGATCGGATTTTGACGTTGCAGGCTGGAATTGAAATCACCGCTGGATCTGCTGTCGGAGCTAATCGCAGTTTGGCCGCAGCGAAATCTTCGAAAGGAGAAAAACATCCGAGCAAGAAAATGCAGCAGCTCTCGGCGGAAGTCTTGGCGGCACGTTGCGAACTTAACAAGTTACAAGGCGACTCACCGATGGTTTGGCCGCAGGTTGATCAAATTGCCATTGCTGACGTAGTAGCTGACTGGACTGGTATTCCGGTGGGCCGCATGGTGAAGAACGAAGTCGAGCGCGTGCTGTCTCTAACCGAAACACTTGAGCAACGCGTGCTCGGTCAACGTTCCGCTCTCGAAACAATCGTCCGTCGCATTCAGAGTAGTCGTGCGAAAGTGGATAACCCAAACCGACCAGTAGGGGTATTTATGCTCGTCGGGCCCAGCGGTACCGGTAAAACGGAAACCGCTTTGGCGTTGGCCGAAGCACTTTATGGCGGGGAACAGAAGCTCATCACAATTAATATGAGCGAATTTCAGGAAGCACACACGGTCAGTACGCTCAAAGGTTCGCCGCCTGGATACGTTGGTTTCGGCGAGGGCGGGGTTTTGACGGAGGCGGTGCGCCGTCAGCCTTATAGCGTGGTGCTGCTCGACGAAGTCGAGAAAGCGCATGCAGACGTACATGAAATATTTTTTCAGGTCTTCGATAAAGGTTTCATGGAGGATGCCGAAGGCCGTTTTATCGATTTTAAAAACACGCTGATTTTGTTAACGAGCAACGCAGCGCAGGATATAATCACGAACCTATGCAGCGAACCAGAACTGATTCCTGAGCACACCGCAATTGAGTCGGCGCTGCGTCAGCCGCTCATGAAGGTTTTTCCAGATGCATTGCTCAATCGTCTCGTGGTTGTGCCGTACGTCCCGATTTCACAAACGACACTGCAGCATATCATCGAGTTGAACCTATCGCGCATCATTAAACGTGTGCAGGAGAATCACGGTATACCGCTAACCTATGATAAAAAGGTGCTCGCGCTAATCGCCCGCCGTTGCGGCGAACTGGAACGCGGGGCACTTATCGTTGAAAGTCTTATCACGCAGGAAATCCTACCGGAAATTGCCCGCGAGATATTGATACGCATTAGTTCAGGTGCGTCGCTCAAGCGTATTCAGATGAGTGCTACAGAAGAAACATTTACATTCTCGTTTAAATGATCGGCGCTGACCCAAACTAGCCGTTTGAAATAATAAAGCACAATCACTCACAACCGCTTTTTCAATTTACTCACACTATGTCGCCTCAACTTCACTGGCACGAAGGGCTTTTTCTCCTTCCACATCATCTGCAGCATCTGCAGCACAGTCTTTCGGCGGAAATCGCCGATGTTCGACGATTGGGATTGCCTCAGGCATATGGCATTTGGGAGGCAGCGATTTCGCAGGACGAACTCGCGAACCATCGTCTACGTTTTGAAAAACTCAAAGTAGTAATGCCTTCGGGAGAGATCATCTCAGCGTACGAAAACGCTGATCTGCCCGATCTGGATTTGAAGCCACTTTTTGCGACCGGTGAAACTTCGTTTGATATTTCGCTCGCAGTGCCTTTGTGGCAGAGCAAACGGGCAAACGCGTTCGAGATCGGCTCGCACATTGATCCACGCGTCAAGTTCATGTACGTGCCTCGCGAGGAGACCCTCTTTGACGAAAATACCGGCGAAAATCCAAAGGCCGTCGTTGTTCGACGGCTCAACGCGCGCTTGATCACTTCCGCGGAAGATCGCTCCGACGTGGAGGTGATCCCGCTGATTCGTGTCCTCCGTGGGGCGGGTGAAAATCTCGGCATGCCGCGTATCGATTTCGAATTCGTGGCGCCGTGCATCTTCCTCGAGAGTTCGAATTTTCTGCACAAAAAAGTGCGCGACCTCGTCAACCATATCGAGGCCAGCAGCAAGGAGCTCGCTGTCGTCCTGACGCGAGGTGGGTTTAGTCTCGAGACAATTCGAGGTGTGCAATTTGAGCAGTTATTGCGCTTTCGAACTCTGCGGCGTGCGGTCGCTCGACTCGTATCAACGTTAGAGATTGGACGTGTTTCGCCATTTACATGGCACATGGAACTAAAGAGCCTATACGCGGAATTGACTGCGCTCCATCCAGAGATCGCTGATTGTGTGGCGGCGCATTATGATCACGATGATCTTTATCGGACATTTAACGACATCGACGTCCGTATTCGCGGTATACTAAACAGCGCCGCGGGTGCGAGTTTCCTGCGGGTCGAATTTACGGCGGAGGAAGCGTTCCTTTCGACGAGGTTGAATGACGAGCACCTCTCCAGGCCAATCGAATACTATCTCGCGATTCGCTCGAAGGAGGATCCGCGTGAAATCATCCGCCTGGTGGAAGATCCGGATCAGTTCAAATTTATGCCGCGGAGCTTGGCCAACCGAGCTGTGCGCGGCATGGTTCTAAAAGAGGAACGTATCGCTCCGATGCAATTGCCGGTGCAGGCTGGACTCACGTACTTCCGCTGTATCCGGTCAGAAAGTACACGGATTTGGCAACAGATCGAAGCGGAGAAGTCGGTGGTTATTCGTTGGCCCAATATGGCGGCTTCCGATTTGCAGGTAACATTATTCATGACAATTGCTGGCTAACCGAACCTTACACTATGAACCTGATCGAGGTTTGCGAACCTCTCTTTAATTACATATGTCGGCTCAACCGGCTTGCGCGCTCAGGTCAACCGGCTGATTCCGACGCTGTGCGGAGCGAAATTCGGGATTTATTAGCGAAAGCAGCCGAAGCCGCCCGGCAAGACCCCGCGCTCGCTGAGCAGTTCAAGAAGGTTGAGCTATCACTTATATTTTTTGTCGACTCAGTGATCGCTGAAAGCTCCCTGCCTTTCGCGGCAAATTGGAATCAACGGCGTCTTGCCTACGAACGTAACGAACTCGCCGGTGACGAGAAATTTTTCGATATTATAGACGAGACTTTAAGCCAGCCGGGAGCTCCGGCAGATGAACGCTTGGTGGTATTTTATACCTGCATTGGTTTAGGATTTACCGGTTGGTATCAGGCTCAACCTGAGTATCTGCGCAAAAAGATGCGGCAGATCGCCCAGAGGCTTCCAGACTACATCGAGACCGACGAAAAGGAGATAATCGCTCTGGAATCCTACCAGCACACAGACACAACCAATCTTCCACTGCCTATCAAAGAAAGCTTGGTTCCGGTTCTAGTCGTGTTGGCTGGGCTTGTTGTCCTCGTGGCGAGCCTGAATTTTTATTTGTTCAAACGCTCCTCCGCCGATCTCCATCAAGCGCTCGACGCGATCGTCTCTCACGATCAGGGGCATAAATCCGCTGGAGTCCGATAACGTTTAACCAAGAAATTTTATGTGGGAAAAATGGTTAAGAGTGCCTCTTGCTTTCCGAATTTTAGTCATCGTACTTTCGCTGGCCGTATTGATCGCGGCCGTAGCGTTGTTCGACGTACGTGCAGCCTGGTTTGTCTTGATCTGCCTAGTCGCATTTTTGTTCTTATTTGGAAGTTATATATTGTTTCGCAAATGGCAAACGGCGCGTGCCAGTAAAAAATTCAGTGCGAGTCTTGATCAGTCGAATATCTTTTTGCCTGGCTCGGTTTCCGATCCTTCACAACGGGCACGTCTTGCTGATTTGCGTCAGGTTTTCGAAAAAGGTCTTAAGGAATTCGCAGCCGCGGGCAAAGATCTTTATAGCCTGCCTTGGTATCTCGCCTGCGGCGAACCGGGCTCGGGGAAAACCGAAACCATTCGCCATAGTAACGTAGGGTTTCCGCCAGGCTTGCAGGATGAAATGCAAGGTGTCGGCGGCACGATCAATATGCATTGGTGGTTTACCAACCATGCGGTTATCCTCGATACAGCCGGAAAGATGCTTTTTCAAGAAGCTCAGCCGGGTAATACCTCAGAGTGGGTCGAGTTTCTTGGCTTACTGAAAAAACACCGGCCAAATTGTCCGATCAATGGCATGTTGCTGGTGATTCCAGCTGACAGTTTGCTCACAGACAACCCGGATGAAATCCAGCGTAAGGCCGGTCGTATTGTTCGGCAGCTCGACCAGATTCAGAAAGTCCTGGACGTTCGCTTCCCTGTTTTCGTGTTGATCACGAAATGCGATCTTATCTATGGCTTTCGCGAGTTCTTCGCAAATGTGGGTGATGCGCGCCTGCAGCAGCAAATGCTAGGTTGGTCGAATCCCGAGCCGCTTGATGTTCCGTTCCGTCCGGATTTGGTGACGACTTTTATCGAGAAACTCGCGTCGCGCCTGCGTCGGCGTCGGCTATTGTTGATGCGCGATCCGGTGCCAGCAACAGCTGGCACGCAACGTCTCGACGAGGTTGACGCATTCTTCGATTTCCCCTCCGGGCTGAATGCGATTTCGTCACGATTGAAACAATATCTCGACGTCGTTTTTGTATCTGGCGAGTGGGCTGAAAAACCGCTTTTTCTGCGCGGCGTCTACTTCACGTCATCGTTGACTGAAGGCAGCGCGCTCGACGTTGAGCTCGCTAGAGCTTTAGGCATCCCGGTCGATCTTTTAGCGGAAAAGAAATCTTGGGAGCGGAATCGATCGTTTTTCTTGCGGGATCTTTTTTTGCAGAAAATTTTTCGGGAGAAAGGGCTTGTGACAGGTGCCACGGATACGCGCGCAATTTTGCGCCGCCGTCGAACGATTGTTGGGTCGGTGGTGGCCGCAGGGGTGGCGTTGCTTATGTTAGTGTCGTGGATCGGTTCGGCCGGTTTAAAGAGCAGTGTAGTTTCTGAATTGGACTATTGGCAAACGGGCGCAGACGGCTGGAAGGAAGGCCGATGGCATCCGATTCTCGTGCCGGCTAAGACGCCAGTGCAGTGGAGCTATGTCGGCCGCGAATCGATCAAAGTTGGACGCCGGAATATGTCAGTTATCGATTTTCACGACGAAATTGAAAAATTGTCGGCTCGTGATCTCTCGGTGCCGTGGATTTTCCGGCCCATGTCGAGTCTGGTGGTTGGCACGAATGAACTCCGGCGTCAGGCTCAGCGGATACTTTTCGAGGGCAGTGTTGTCGAACCGCTGATTGAATCAGTACGTGCAACGCTTTTAGATCCAAGCATTGGTTTGAATGATCTTAATGGGCAACGCATGGCTCTGTTGCTGAAGATCGAAGGTATGGTGAACCAGCGTGGGAGAAACGGGAAGGTCATCGGCAGTGAACAAAAATTGGAGCCCGATTTTTTCTTCTACACTACTCTGCAGCCTTGGCTTGGTCTCGAATCAGTTCCGCATGGGTTGTTGCGTGTGTTTGACGCGACATTGCTAGGAGCGGGCAATGAACCGTGGCCCGAACCTTGGATGTCGGCGGGCCGCACCCTTGACGAAAATCGTCCACTGGCTCAGGGCTGGATAACATTTGCAAATGCGGTGCGGAGCGTCCGGGCCGACCAGCAAGTTGGAATAGACCAAATTCGTAACACTCGTGTCGCGGTGGAACTGCACTTGGCGCGCGAAAAAGAATTTGTCCGGGCCATCCATAGTCTCGATCGTGAACGTTGGCAGTCAGATCTCGACGCGACCTACGAGGCGATGTTGGCCAGCCACAGCACCGTCGAAGAAATGCTCAATCGGACGGCGGCTCTCGATGGAATGCCTTCGAGTTTATTTACCCTGAAGAGCGCTTATCAGGCCATGTTCGAGCATGCACGCGAGCGCAGCCGTGCAGCTACACGTGCGGTGGCAGCAGCTTGTACTCCTCCGTCATCGCCACTTGATGCGAAGAAAATCGAGCAATCGCCCGAGCTGCCTCTGTTTGTCGAAATTCAACGCCGTTTAGCAGAGGTTGATCAAGCGATCGACGAGGTTTACCAAGCCTCTTTAGTGCCAACCGAGATGACTAGTATCCCGAAACTGGATATGGAGGCAACGGTGCCCGCGGCTGGCACCTCCGACCGCGTCTATGCTTACCGCTTTAACGTTTACAGAGATATTCTTGCGCAGATGTTTGTCCGCACAGAAGCTACATCCACGTTGCTGGGTCGGTTGAGAGAGGCGTTCACCGAACAGCAATCAGGGCTAAGCGCGATCAACATTCGCGCGTCTAAATACGAAGGCGAACTCCGGCCGGAGTTTATGCGCGCGTCTCGGTCATTACTGGACCGAGCGAGCGTGGACGGGCCGGTGAATCTCGTCGAAAAATATTCACGCGAGTTGGAGCAACTATTGGTCGCGAAAGCTGGGTTCCCGGTGATTCGCGGAGCCGGAGGTATGAAGGAAAATCAAATGCGAGATCTATACGCTGATCTGCAGAGAGCCGCGAACGACGCGAAACTTGAAGCTGTGCCTACTCCGGCTCGGACCGCTTATGCCAAGGTAGCGGTTAGGATTAACCAAATTGTCGACTTTGTGCATGCCATCAGTCGTCCGTCTGGTACAGGTGCAAACGTCAAAGTTTGTGTAGCGAGTTTAGCTGACCAACGCTGGATGATCGAGCGCTTAGCTCCCGGTATGCGTTTTGCCGATGTATTTGCCGGAAATCGCTTCCGAACTATTAGAATGGGGGAGAAGGCCGCACGCACACAGGCGGCTGCGTCGACAGAGATTTTTGCGATTCCAGCCTCCAATGCATTACCGACCTTTGAATTTTTCACGGGCGCAGAAACAAAACCGAAGGCCGATGCTCATGCTGTGATCAATGGCACTTGGGCTGTTTTGCGTCTTATTTCGCAAGAGAAACATTGTATCGCCACCGATGGAGGTAAGACCTGGCTTTGCCCGATCGAAGTAGTTTCGGGCGAAACGCGCAGCTATTTTGTACTAAGCTTCGAGTTCGAACAACCAATTCCTGCGATCGACCAATGGCCGTAAGCGCGAACGCACTGAAAACTACGTCAATGCATTTTCTTTCAAACTTTCTTAATGAAGACTGGACGGATCGTCCGGCTGGGCCGCGTCTTTACCTCGGGACTTTTGGCAAGCATCCAGGTTGGAATGACCATTTTGATCTGGGACTTGAAACCGAGTCACTCGTTACAGCTAAACGCATCCTCTACGAGCAGGGGATACGCGCAGAGATCGAGGCACAAACTTGGGAAAAATTACCCGACGCGGATCGTATAGATGGATTCGACCACTGGTTTTTTTGGCTGCGTCCACGCGAGTGTTTGCTTGGATATTGTTGGTCTTCACAAGATGGAAAAGGGCGCAGTCTTTACCCGCTAGTACTATGTGCCCACTTGGTCGATCTTCCGGTGAGTTGGGCTTGGAGTATGGTCGCCCCAAAACTGCAACAAGTCGCTCTGACGATTCGTGCGGCCAGTACCGCTGGCCGGGTGTCGTCGACGATTGCCGAGGCACTGGATGAGCTGCGCAGCCACCATCCAGAAACGGCTGCACGTGGGTCAGCCGGTTTTGTCGGTACGGCGGGGATCGCATCATTGAAGCGTATGATGATTGGCGATAGCTTTATGTTGTATCCGATTTATAACGAAATTATAGAACGCCTGAGTTGTTTTGCGCCGGGCGTCTGCAATTTCAAATCCGGAGCACATGCGCCGCGCTCACAATGTATTCGGCTGCCCGTGATCAACGGCTCCGTCGCTGACACTCTCAACGCTTGGGCGGGCTTCCTGCAGAGCGAACTCGATCCAGGTGCGCCGTTGTTGGCGATCATGTCATCAAGAGGTGAATTCGCCGACTTTATATTAGGCCAACCATGTAACGGCGACCTATTCCGTATGAGAGCTGGTTCAAGACACATTCCAATAGTCACTGGGCAGTTGCGAAGCCCCACGCCTCGCCTTGAGCCGGTGGTTGTTCAAAAACTCGCGCAACTCGAAAGCGCCAACTTGCCGTTGACCTCGGTTTTCAATAGGCAGTTGTCATTGCGAAATCTTTTTGACGCAACCGCTCGGTTAGACGCTGTACGTGCCAATGGTAAAGGTCTCTTTTGGCGGCTTTTGGGAACCGCGCAGGCGCACAAATATACGGTTTTTGCCGGAGATTGATTTCCTACCATGTTGCCATCACGAAAATATCAGATCGCGCGTCCCGGATGCCCTTCCCGTCAAATGACTATGTCGGAGATTAACCTGGGGCTTGCGAGCGGAGATGTACTGCCAAGCGATCAGTATTGGATCAAAGGCATGTCTCGTTGGGAACGTGTTACGAGCATGTCTGATGTCATTATTCCTACAGCGCCAACGCATGCTCAGAAATCGTCGGCCAGTGAAGATCGTCCGTTGACGTTGAGGGTTGATGATTACGCGATCGCAACAGCTGATCACCTCCCATTTTGGTCACGGCGAGAAACAAAGCCAAGAATAGCGCTGTGGTCGCCAGGCCTGTACACATTCCTTTCGGTGTTTTTTACTCCGTTGCTGGGCACCATTCTGATCGCACAAAACCATCGTGCGTCTCGGGAAACTACATGGCAGGCGATCGCTTGGTTCTGGCTGATAGCTTGGTGTGGATTTCTATTGACGGCAATATCTCTGCATTTTGGTGGCGTCTCGTGTGGTTCAGCTATGCATTGGGTTTTAGGATTTGGCCTGCTCGTCATCGTGTGGTTATTCACCTGTGCATTGCCGCATCGAGCGTTTCTTAATGCACGAACGTTTGAGGCGGAGTGGAGGACAGACTGGGGCAAGCCGGTCGGCTTTGGCTCCCTCGCGTGGATGGTCGTCTTTGCCGTTTACCTTCTCACCCGCTAAAACTCCCAATGATTTTAAACAGCCAGTATCGCGCTTTTTCTATCAGCTGCTATAGCCCGGCAGCCCCACGGTTAATAATTGGCGGGCCAATCGTGATGTCTCTGAGTTGCCCAGCGGCTTCGTTAATTATTCGAACCTTTTAAAACTATATATGAAAATCCTACTCCATCACCTAATCCTTATACCATTAATCGCAGTCGGATTATCTTTTGCTAGTGGTTGTGCTTCACGCACAGTTAAGCCACGCGCCTTCGAAATAAATTTATCCGTCGACAAGCCACTGGAATTTACCTCCCTGCAAGTCGATCTAGTTGGCGCCAACACATTGGCTGACTTGCCAAAATGGACCACGTATTCGGTCACGGAATACTGGCAGCCCGACAATCCGCAACGCCGCGATGCTTCCAGAATCACTTTCCAGTTTGGGCGTGGTATTTCAAAAAAGGTAACTTTGAGCCGCGAAGATCCCCGTTGGGAGCCGTGGTTGAAGGCCGGTGTCGCACACCTCGTGATCATAGCTGATCTCCCGGGAGCAGCCGTGGACCAGAATGGCAACGCGGATTCACGCCGTCTCATCATCCCACTCGATAAAAAACTTTGGCGTCGCCGCGATCCTCTTGAGATCGTGATCCAAGAAGGCGGGATAAAACTCCTGACCAAGCAAAAGGCGGAGAAGTGAGCCAAGCGGGCGACACTTTCCTAAACCAGAACCAATAAAGGCGCCATATGCCTTGGCACGACGATAGTCCTAACCCTTGGAGTCCGTGGCGTAGCCTCCATTCTGCCGGGACTATTGCCCATCCCGATGCGCCAGCGGGCGGCTCGGGCCCTGGCTATTCGGTCCAGCCGGGTGTGACGACTGATTACGCTCACAGTTGGAGTGTGCCGGATCCGCATTCTCCCGAAGGCCTGCATGTCACCTCCAGCGAGGCGGCCGCAGGTCACGTAATTTTCGAGTATGAAAGATCCGTCACGGGGGTACGAGCGGCAAAGAATTGGGATCGGCTCCGCGCTTACGCAGTCGGTGTGCTCGGCCCGCAGAGTTTCGGCTTGGGTGTTTGCTATGGTATTGTGAAGAACCCAGCGGCAAGCATTGGGCAACTGTTTCAGCTGCAGAAGATTTTTATCGAGGCCGATATTTATGAGCGTTTGACGCAGCCCATGCCAGGATGGAAACGGTATCTCATGTCTACGTTGATGATAGTAGGCAGTAATCCGATTACCTCGGAAATCCTGTTTTATCTAGTCAAGAAGGGCAAAATCACGCCTGCGGATTTGAAGCGCTCTTATGACGTACGCCAAGCCCTGATCGAAGAAGTGCAGCGTATGTTCGCGCATCCGGTCGATTTCTTCGAAAACGTTAAAGAGGAAGTCAAAAATAGTTACCTCGAAAAATGGGCGCGGTTTAAAACGCTCGAACACCAAAACAGTCTTAAGAGCCAATTCGAAGCCGGTGAAATTTTCGGCGACGTACTCATGGACGTCGTGATGCTGATCCTAACCGCGATCAGCGTCGGCGGCGCGGCAGCCAAGCTCGCTGCCAAAGTCCCGCAACTCGTCCGAGTCGCCGAATATGTCCGAGGACTACGCGCCGCGGAAGCGGGTGGCGCGGCTGAGGAAACCGAAGAAGCCGTAAAAGCCACAACGGTTCATTCAGCCAAACCCCTACCACCTGCAATAGCGGAGGTCGCTACCCTATCGACCGACGTATCTTCAAATGCGAAGCTTGTTGCAGCGCCGGGTAAAACCACGACTATTATAGGCGTATATGAACCCGATATGAAAGCAGTGATCAGTGACCTCAATTTGGGGAAAAATGTTGATTTCGGACCTAAGCCTGGCGGCTTCAATGTGCTGGATGTTCCTAACGGTCTCGCTAAAAAAGAAACGTTCTGGCAGGACTATAATCAGCCCTGGCTACAGAAAGCTATTGATAGAGGTGATGAGTTTATTTTGGCTTCTGATCCAGCTGTAAAATCGAATATCACGAGAGTGAATAAATTAACTCAAGTGGTCGAGCCCTCGGGTTTTGGCCGCGAAGTGGACTACTTAAAGAGGTCCGGATATGTATATGATAGTGCTAGCAAGCGAATGATAAAACCTTAATTTCTATATATGCCAACATTCTCAAAATCAGCTTTTGATTTTTGCGACAATTTTTCTCGCAAAAATTCTCTTACTTGTAGGAGGGTTAGTCCGGATGGGATTTCTTTAAACGGTGTGGATTTTTATATCTATATATCAATGGATCGTGAAGGCGTTTCTATGGCTTACGTAGATTGTGTCGGTATGCTTGTTTATGGGCTGGATCTCTTTCTTTTTGAATGTAGGAATGCCCGAGTTGGCCCTTATGATCCGACTTCTGGCATGAGCCCCGATGATACATTCGAGGTGTCGCAATCTTTGAAGATGCTTTCGGGTTGGGGGGAGGATATTATTAATGGAGGCCGTTCGTGGATAAAAGAATACCCTTGGAAACCGCGCCCTATCGTTGATAGCGAAATTGCCGGGAATGAGGAAATGTTCAGGCGAAGAAAATGAACACAGGCCTGTGACTGAATAAAACCGTTTTTAGTTAAGCGAACGCCTGTGAATATATAACTAATGCTGACCATAAATATTGATGGCATATTGAGCCACAATTGGTGCGCCTGAATACTTGCCAAACGATATTCGACTAGGGCTTGAAGAAATGCCCGAATTGTAATGTCAGCTCAATCTGAGCCTCATAGCGAAATGCAATTTGAATGAACTGATACTCATTACTTCAGCGATGTAATCAGATACATAAAATTGAGTTTAATAAATACACAAAAACCATGTCCGCACAGCCTACTCAGAAAAATCGTATAATCTCGATCAAGACGCCGCTGGGCGATGATAAGCTGTTGCTCACGCGGTTTGAATACCGTGAACAGTTAAATGAGCCGTTTATTGTCTCGGCTGATGTTTTGTCGCCCGACATGGCGATTGTCTTCGACAAGATCATTGGGCATCCGGTTACAATCGCGATGGATCTAGCGAGCGGTGCGAAGCGCTACTTTAACGGAATCGTTTCGGATTTTACTCAGACAGACCGCACGATCGGGGCTGCTGTATATCACTTAACGATTCGGCCTTGGATTTATCACCTTGGTAATGCTTCGGATTGCCAAATTTTTCAGAACGAAAGTATTCCCGATATTGTTTCTCGGGTTATTAAAAAAGCGGGTTTCACTGATCTCGAATTGAAGCTTTCGGAAAGTTACCCCCCGCTTGAATATTGTGTTCAATATCGCGAAACTAACCTGAATTTTATAACGCGGTTATTGGCCAAAGCTGGTATTTGTTATTACTGCAGACATGAAGAGAAACGGCATGTGCTGATATTGACTGATGCAGTCAAAAGCCACATGACCTGTCCCGGTTACGATTCTGTGCCATATCGTGAGGCTGAAACAACGGGATCGCTGATTGAATCGGTGCGGAGGTGGACGCTCACGCAGAGCGCAAAAACCGGTACATATGCCCAAACCGATTTCGATTTTAAACGACCTAAAGCCGATCTGCTCGTTGCGGCACCCATCTTGCGTTCTCATGGCTTAGCCGATTTCGAGCGGTTCGACTACCCAGGCGAATACGATGAGACCGGCGCGGGCCAGAGTTACGCGAAAACGCATATTGAAGAAATCCATTCGGCGCAGGAAACAGTTCAAGGTCAGGCGAGTTGTCGTGGATTGGCGGCTGGTTTTACCTTCAAACTCAAAGATTATCCGCGCGCGGATCAAAATCGCGAATATCTACTCACCTCCATTTGGATGTCTTTTGACGCCGGTGGTTTTACCTCGGGCTCGGCGTGCTTACAGAGCGACAGTCAAGATGCGTTCGACTGTATTTTCACGGCGCTTCCTACTACCCAACAATATCGGCCCCGTCGTCTAGCTCGGAAGACACTCATCACCGGCCCGCAGACGGCGATCGTCACTGGCCCGGCGAGTGAGGAGGTCCATGTCGACGAGCATGGCCGGGTAAAGGTGCATTTTCATTGGGACAGATATGGGAAGTACGATGAAGATTCGTCGTGTTGGGTCCGTGTGTCGCAGGCTTGGGCGGGTAGGGGATGGGGAGCGATGCACATCCCACGTATCGGGCAGGAAGTAATCGTTGAGTTTCTAGAAGGAGATCCTGATCGCCCGATCATCACTGGTCGCGTTTACAATGGCATTGAAAAGCCGCCTTACGATCTCCCCGCCAATAAAAACATCTCCACAATCAAAAGTGAATCGACCAAAGGCGGAGGCGGCTTCAACGAGGTCAAGATGGACGACACCAAAGGTAAGGAACTGCTCTATATACAGGCCGAAAAAGATAAAGAGGTGCGGGTAAAACACGACCATGTCGAGTGGGTCGGTAATGAAAGCCACACAATAATTAAAAAAGACCAATTTGAGCAGATCGAAGGTAGCAAGCACCTCACCGTCAAGGGCGCGCAGAACGAGCAAGTTGACGGATCAGTTTCATTAAAGGCCGGCGCCGATTTGCATCAAAAAGTCGGAGGTAGACATGCGCTTGATGTCAGCCAACAGATCCATTTGAAGGCGGGTGCTACGATCGTTATTGAGGCTGGAGCAAGCATCACGCTAAAAGCTGGTGATGCTTTTATTACGGTTGGACCTGCTGGGGTCGCGATATCGGGCACGCCGGTGCTAATCAATAGTGGCGGTTCAGCTGGTTCTGGTTCAGGCGCTGCGCCAGAGGCTGTGAAGGCTCCTCGCGAGCCAGGGAAACCGCCAGCAAAGAAACTTTAGCATTTCCAGCCGATGCCTCCTGCTGCTCGCCTGACTGACATGCACACGTACCCGATGATTGATCCCGGGCCGAAGCCGCATATTGGCGAGCCGATCATTAGTCCCGGCGTCCCGACAGTTAACAATTGTGATTACCGACGACAGTGGTGAGCGACTCGTGCGCCTACGGTTATTATTGGGTACGCTACACCGCACGCCCGACGATTGTGTCGCGCAACTCAGGGCATTCACGTGATCAAAGATCGGTTGATCAGTCCGCTGTTTGCGTTACAGCTTTCGATGGGTGAGCCTTCTATTCCAGGTCAGCCGGATCTGACTTTCTTCGGAGCCCGGGAGACCGCGTTCCATAGTCGCCAACGTGCCACCGTTTCATCAATCTTCACTCTTCGAGAATCTTTCTACCATGCTCACGTTCATCCCACGTTATATCCACATCCGCGCCGCTGTGCTCTGCGTATCGGCGATGTTTGCGGCTGCTCAAGTTGGCTGCGCCGCGTCCGACGTTGCCGAACCGCGCAAAGATCCTAACTCGCAGCTCGCTCACCAGCAGCTGGTGCAGAAGGCCCACGCTGGTCGGATTGACCTTTATTTCCTCGGCGATTCCATCACCCGACGGTGGGGCGCGACCGATTATCCCGACTTTTTAGCTCATTGGAAACAGAGCTTCCATGGCTGGAATGCCGGAGATTTCGGCTGGGGAGCAGATTCCACTCAGCACATCCTCTGGCGTATCACCAACGGTGAGCTCGACGGGGTTAACCCGAAAGTCATCGTGCTGCTCGCAGGGACGAATAACATCGGAACCAATCCCGGGCCCGATGCCGCCGCACAAGCCGTCAAGGGTATTACAGCCATCGTCGACGTCTGCAAAGCCAAGGCACCCAAAGCCACGATTATCCTGATGGCGATCTTCCCTCGGAATGACGGTGAACGCTCTAATGTCGCAATTAACGAGGTCAACGAACAGATCGCAAAGTTAGCCGACGGCAAAACAGTCCGCTTTCTCAATATCAACAACCAGCTAGCCGATGCTCAGGGCAAACTCTTCGAGGGCATGACGGTCGATAAGCTGCACCCTTCGCTGAAAGGTTACGAGGTCTGGTTCAAGAATCTGAAGCCAGTCCTCACCGAACTGCTCGGTGCACCCGCCGACGTCGACGTCGCTCCAGCACCGACCGGGGATCCTAGCGCCAAGAAAAGTTCCAGCTCTTAGTTCGTCAGGTCCCTTCTTGCTGCAAAGTCTCGGCGTTTGATCACGCCGGGGCTCAATATTTTTTATCGCGCAGGCATTTTCGTTGAGCTTGGCGGGGTGTGATGGATGAGCTTATTGGCCCACGAAATGAAGTACTTCATGTTCGAGCGATCCTCGTGTCCGCCGTCATGTTGGCGCCAGGCAAGCTCGCCGTCGAGCAGCCCGGTGTTGTACGCCGGCATTTTAGCTGAACGGTAGTCATCAGCTATGCCAAGGTCGCGGGCTCCAAGCAGGCGAAAGACCGGCCCAGCGGCGACGGTGGCCATGAAACTCCCTTGCTGATCTAACCAATTGGCGTCTCCACGTTCAGGGATGCCGTAGCTGATGAAAGTTGGGCGCGGCGCACAAAGCGCGATCAATTCATGGGCGTCGACAGGAATATCATTTGCAGTCTTGGCCCCAAAGACCGACTCAGCCGCGCCGTATTCCAAAAAATTCCCGGCCATCCAATGATAGGCGCCTGAGCTGGTGAGATTTTCTACCGACTCTCCAAAGTTGCGCCGGTGCGGCTTGGTTCCGCCTTCGCCGGATGAGCCAACCAGCACCAGCGTGAAGCGCGACTCTAGCGCCATGGTGACAAGCGCTGCCTTGCCGTAACGGGAAACGCCCTCAATGCCGACGCGCTTCGCGTCGACCGCTGGATCAGTTTCAAGATAATCAAGGCCGCGAGCGGCACCCCACGCCCAAGCGCGCAAAGCACCCCAGTCTTCTGGTTTGCGGCGCTGACCTTTGTTGGTGAGACCGATAATTCCCTGCGTGAGTCCTGCGCCGTTGTCAGCCTGAATGCTTACGGTGTTGATCGAGACATAACCCCAACCTGCGGCAATGAGCTGCTGAGTTGATGGTGGATCGGACGGTTCTGGCCCTGGCGGACCGAAACGCGGAATCGGGTCATCGGGCATGCTGCCGAAACCGAACATCATTAAAACCGGCACCGGCAGCTTTGCGTTCTCTGGCGTGACCACAGCCATCTGGATGTCGACTGTGATTGTGGGGCAGGCCGAGTTGTCGACGTGACCGATCACGCGTTTGGCGATCACGGGCTGTTCGCCGATCTTAGTGTGAACGGTTTCGGTGATCCGCCAGGTAACGTTAGGAACGTTTTTTGGTATACGGCCAACGACTTCGCTTTCGAAGTCCTCGACGATTTCCGGCCGCCGCAGCTTCCACCACATTTCAGGCGTGGTCACTTTCTGGCCATTTCTCAACGCAAGGACGTCTGGCCAGTCAGGATACGGATTCGCGAGGGCTAGATCATAGTTGGCGGGATTGGGTACGCCTGGAGTTGAGCTGCCATTACGTCCGGGGCGCAGGACCTTAATCCCAAGCTGTGCCATCATGTCAGCATGATCTTCCTGAGTGAGTTTTTCGATGCGCTGGCGTTCCTCCGGAGAAACACGCCACGGGGCCGGAACGGGTGCAGGGTTCGGCGAGGTTGTTTGCGACCAGCTAATCGGTGAAACGATCGACAGTAAACTCAGCAGAGCCCAGAAACGTGCAGGGGTGGACATGATATAGGTTGGGTGCAGTTTGGTTCGGTTGCAATGCGGGCCGCGCAATCCTGTGACGTCTCGCAAGCAGCATGACCATTAAACATCCGTGGGGTCGGAGTGCCGCAAACTATGTAGGCCCGCATATTCAGATTTTATGTTCCAGGGGCTTCTCGTTATAGGCCGACGTACGGTGGATAGGTGACGCATAACTTACACATCACGAGCGTAATCCACGAAGACTTAGCTCGAAACAGGTGTTTATAGTTTGCCTACGATAGTGCAGGCAATATGCGTTAACGGCTTTGGCTATGAGGCTTCTCACTATGACAACCCAGCGCAATCAAACAACGTGTATCGAGCCCTTGGCTCCTGCAATAACGTGCGGCGTGGAGCGCTCAAGATTTTGGACTTGGGGGACCATGGTAGTCGCATGGTGGTTGCTGGCCCACGTATGCGCCGCAGCTCCGGTGGTGACATCGATTGCGCGTATGGACCCGGGACCGGTGACTACGGCGTCGAGCGTTAATTGGCGTGTGACCTTCAGCGAGAGCGTAACAGGTGTGGATTCGGCTGACTTCACGTTAGTTCAGGGAGATAGTTCTTTGACAGGCGCGATTTCTGCAACGACGGGCTCTGGTAAGGAGTACACGGTGACAGCGTCGTCTTTGAGCGGTGTAGGCACGCTGCGGCTGGACGTAAAAGCGAGCGGCACTGGTATCGTCGATTTGTCAGACAACGCTCTATCCGGCGGTTTTACGCTGGGGCAGACTTACACTCATGCGTTGGGCGTCGTACCCGTGGCGTGGGGATCGAACAGTGACGGACAGTTAGGGGACAGCACCAAAACCGATCGCCAAGTTCCAACCGCGGTGTTGAGAAGCGGTGTACTTTCCGGTAAAGCTGTCGTGGCGGTTTCTAATGGTACGGATTACTCTCTTGCGCTGACGAGCGATGGTCAGGTGTTTGGGTGGGGAAGGAATAATTTTGGCCAACTCGGGAATAGCTCGACCACGGACAGTGCGATACCGGTAGCGGTGGACATGACGGGCGTGCTTGCGGGCAAAACGGTGATAGCGGTTTCGGCCGGTGACGCCCATTCGCTGGCGCTGACGAGCGACGGCCGCGTGTATGCATGGGGATACAATTTCGCTGGTGAGTTAGGAAATAATTTGACGGCGACGAGCGATGTGCCGGTTGCGGTTGATATGACCGGCGTGTTGGCGGGCAAGACGATCGTGGCGATTTCGGCGGGCGCAGCTCACTCACTCGCGTTGTGCAGCGATGGCACGTTGTTCGCATGGGGCTGGAACGACCAAGGCCAAGTGGGGGATAACTCCACGGCCAACAGATTGCTGCCGGTGGCCGTGGACACATCGAGCGTACTATCCGGTCGAGTGGTCGTGTCGATATCAGCGGGTTATCATGGTAGTATAGCGCTGTGCAGCGATGGCACAGTAGCAACGTGGGGCTATAACGGTAACGGTGAGTTGGGAAATGGAACCAACGTCACAAGCTGGGTGCCGGTGACCGTGGTCTCGACGGGTGCGTTGTCCGGCAAGGCGGTGGTGGCTGTTTCGGCGGGGCATTGGCATGCACTGGCGTTGTGCAGCGACGGTACGGTGGCATCGTGGGGCTTTGGCGAAGATGGCGAGCTAGGTGACGGCTTGATGAGCACCTCAAGCAAAGTGCCGGTGGCCGTGGATACGTCAGGTGTGCTTGCAGGGAAGACGGTGGTGTCAGTGTCCGCGGGCGAGCGGCATTCGCTGGCGTTGTGTAGCAACGGCACCACGGTTGCCTGGGGCAAGGGCGATTACGGCCAGTTGGGGACTAACTCAACATCGACAAATCTTGTGCCGACAGCGGTTGACACATTAGCTGCTGACGGCAGTGCGCTTTCACTTCGACCGGTGCACGCGTTGGGTGCAGGAGGGTCGACCAATCACAGTTTGGTTGTCGCCGGAATCATGGTGCCAGGTGCACCGACGATCACGGGTGTAACTGCTGGGAATGCTTTAGCGACTGTAGCATTCAATTCGCCTGCAAGTGCCGGCGTCACGATCACTGGCTATACCGTAACGGCATATTTGAATGGCCTGACAACGGGTATCACCG
>Ga0302323_100000905_pt1 | contig 24005 bp, 19 predicted proteins | sample Fen_T0_3_FD_201950 | JGI IMG/M metagenome (GOLD analysis project Ga0302323, IMG submission 201950) | Peat permafrost microbial communities from Stordalen Mire near Abisko, Sweden - Fen_T0_3 | ecosystem: Environmental > Terrestrial > Soil > Wetlands > Permafrost | place: Sweden: Abisko... | reverse complement strand
GCATTGGGCGAAACCTGGATGATCGGCACGGAGGAATTGCTGATGTAGGAAAGCGTCGTGCCCTGTATCGGCGAATAGTGCGGCGGGCCGTCGAGGTTGGGCGTGAACATCGGGCCGTTCTTCAGCGGCACCGTGGCCGTCTGCGGAATCGAGTTCTCGATGACGGCGACCTGCGCCTCGGGTGTGCCGGCGACAGTCGGAAGCACGGCCGCGGCCATCGAACTCTGCGGAATCTTCGCGAACCCGGCCGGCAGCGCGTCGCTGGCGACGAAGGTCCAGGGGCCGCTCATCGCGGCCGAGCTGAACCAGCGACCGGCAAGCAGCACGTAGTAGTTATTGCTGTTGGTGTCGATCAGGACGTCGCTCGTCGTGTTCGACGCCCAGAGCAGCGACGTGCCGACGATCGGCACGAAATCGGGCTGGCCCTTGAACACGATCAGTTCCGAAGGAATCTGTGGCGTGTATATCGTCGGAACGCCGTTGGCGAGCGACGGCTTTGGGTTGGCCTTGGGGCCGCCGTCGAGCAGGTCGACCGTGCCCGCCTTGGATAACGTCTGCGCGATGTCGTTGGCCGCGTTCTTGACGAGCGGGCCCATCATCGCCTGCGTCCACGGCCCATCGATGCTGTCCGCCGACAGCCAGCCGTCGTAGACGTGAATGTAAAACCTGTCGCCGAAGCCGCCCTTCAATATCAGCGCGCGGGTGTTGATGACGCGCTGTGCCTGCGAGTGGTTCGGCACGGGCTTCAATACCGGTGCGCCGTCGATGGGCACCAGGATGGCCGGCGAGTAGCTGACGAGCACCTGCGGCGGCGCGTTATTCACGGCCACCGTCGGCGGCTTGATGCCGGCCAGCGCGAGCGACGCCTCGAGTCGGTCCAGCGAAATGGTCTTCACGCCCGCGGCGAACTTCTTCTGCAGCTCGGTGGCGTAGGCCGCCCCGTGATTGGGCAGCGTCGGAAAATCGCTCTTCGTTATCTTCAGGTTCTCGAAGACGACAGTGCGCATGACCTTGTCCACCTGCGTGCGCGCGGTGGCGAAGACGACGCCGAAGGTCTCGTCCTTGGCGCCGGTCGGCTTGATGGCCAGCGCCGTGCGGAATTCGATCTGGTTGTCCACCCATTGGCTGACTTGGGGCTGGTAAACGAGCACCGCCGCATTGGACAGGCTGATGTCACGGGGCCACGGGTCGGCGGGAAGCGTCGAGGCTGGTGTCGCCGCCGCCGGTGCCTGCGCCGTAACGATGTCAGGCAGGGACAGCACAAGCCCAATGGACATCACGATTGCCGTTGCGAGTCGGGAAAATTGCATTGCGTCCACCTGTTCGGGAAAAGTGCGATTGTCGACGCGTGCGAGGTCAATGCCGCGACCTCTTGCTTTCGCGCCGGATTCGGCACCGGCAATTTTACCGCCAGAACCACAATTTTTGCAGTGGCTACGGCCCGTCGGGCCCTGACTTCGGCACAATGGCCGGAATATCAGAAATGCCACGGAGGAATGCTTATGCTCGGCCTAATGCAGGACAGTCCGCTGCTCATTTCGTCGCTGATCGAGCACGCCAACGCGTTTCATCCCGGCGTTGAAATTGTTTCGCGCACGGTCGAGGGGCCGATCCACCGCTGCACGTACGGCGATATTTACGCCCGCGCGAAGCGCGTCGCCCGGGCGTTGACGGCATTGGGCGTAGAGCGGGGCGACCGCATCGCCACGCTGGCCTGGAACGGCTATCGGCACATGGAACTCTACTATGGCGTGTCCGGCATGGGCGCCGTGCTGCACACGATCAATCCGCGTCTCTTTCCCGAGCAGATCGCCTACATTGCCAATCACGCCGAAGACGAGTACCTGTTTTTCGACCTGACATTCGCACCGCTGATCGAAAAGCTGGGACCGGCGATGACGTCGGTCAAGGGCTTCGTCGCGATGACGGACCGGGCGCACATGCCCGCGCTGTCGGTCCCGAATCTCATTTGCTACGAGGAATTGGTCGGTGCGCAGGACGACGAATACGACTGGCCGGTGTTCGACGAGAATACGGCGTCCTCGCTTTGCTACACGTCCGGGACCACCGGCAATCCCAAAGGCGTACTCTTTTCGCACCGCTCGACGGTGCTGCACTCCTTTGCCGCGTGCGCCGTGGACTGCCTCGGCATCTCCGCCAAGGAATCGCTGCTGCTGGTGGTGCCGATGTTTCACGTCAACGCCTGGGGTATGCCGTATGCCGGCGCGATGGCAGGCGCCAAGCTCGTGATGCCCGGGCCGGGACTGGATGGCAGGAACGTGTACGAGCTGCTGCGCGACGAAAAGGTGACGATGGCGCTGGGCGTGCCGACGGTATGGCTGATGCTGCTGCAATACGCCGAGACGGCGGGCCTCGATCCGCGCAAGGAACTCACGCTGCGGCGCGTCGTCATCGGCGGGTCTGCAGCGCCACGTGCGATGAGCGAGAAGTTCGAGACGCAATTCGGCGCGTTCGTCCTGCACGCGTGGGGCATGACCGAGATGTCGCCGCTGGGGACGGTGTGCAATCTACTGCCCAAGCACCAGGGATGCACGCTCGAGCAGCGTCTCGACGTGCAAGCGAGGCAGGGGCGGCCGCTGTACGGCGTCGATATGAGGATCGTCGACGACAACGGGCGCGCGCTGCCGCACGACGGCAAGGCCTTCGGCCACCTGATGGTGCGCGGGCCATGGATAACGAAAGGCTACTTCAAGGGCGAAGGCGGCGAAATCCTCGACGCAGACGGATATTTCGACACGGGCGACGTGGCCACGATCGATGCCGATGGCTACATGCAGATCACAGATCGCTCCAAGGACGTCATCAAGTCGGGTGGCGAATGGATTTCGTCGATAGACCTGGAGAACGCCGCGATGGGGCATCCTGGCATCGCGGAAGCCGCCGTCATCGGCGTCGCACATTCGAAGTGGCAGGAGAGGCCGCTGCTCGTCGTCGTCCGGAAGGCCGGCAAAGAGGTGACGCGCGACGACGTGCTGGCGTTTCTGCAGGACAGGGTGGCCCGGTGGTGGCTGCCCGATGACGTGGCCTTTGTCGACGAATTGCCGCACACGGCGACGGGCAAGCTGCTGAAGACGAAACTGCGCGAGACGTTCAGCGACTATCGACTGCCCGAAGTTCCGGCAGGTGGCGAGCCGAACGTCCGGGGTGGATAATCCCGCGGCACATGCCGCAGGGCGGGCACCGGGAAAGCCCCCGGGACGGAACAACAACGAAGGGAGTGAACGATCATGGCGGAAGCTTCGGGACCGGAATTGCGCAAGGCGGGCGGCTGGGTCATTATCTGGGGAGTGTCGCTCATCGTGGCGGGAATCGTCGCCATCGTGGAGCCGGCCGTCGCGGCTGTCGCTACCGCGCTACTGCTGGCGTGGCTCTTCGTATTTTCGGGCGTCGTCGAACTCATCTACGCGTTCCAGCAGCGCGCCCACGACGGCCTTGCGTGGAAGGTCATCTCCGGCCTTTCGCTGCTGGCGTTAGGTATCTATATGCTGATATTCCCGATTGCGTCGATCGCGACGCTGGCGCTGCTGATCGCGGCGTTCCTGGCGGCGAGCGGATTCAGCAGCATCCTGCTCGCGTTCAAGCGCCGTCCCCGGCAGGGCTGGGGATGGGTGCTGTTCGACGGCATCTTGTCGATAGCGATCGCCCTGATGATCGCGTCCGGCTGGCCGCAGAACTCGATCGACTTCGTTGGCATCCTGGTGGGTTTCTGCCTCATCTCCGGCGGCATCTGGCGGATCGTGCTCGGCCGCGCGCTGCGTGCGGAGCTTCCCAGGGTCTGATCGACCAATCGCCGGTGGAGACGCGGCGCAGGGCAACGCGGGCCGCGGATTCAACCTTGGGCGGGCCGGGTAGCCAGCCCTTGCGCGCGCAACTGGTCGAGTGTTGCGCCCATCGTCAACGCCTGTGGATCGATCCTCACGTGGATCAGCGTGGGGCCGGCCGACGCCAGCGCCCGCTCGACGGCCGGCGCGAATTCCGCGGTGCGCACGACGGTTTCGCCTGTGGCGCCATAGGCCCGCGCCAAGGCGGCGAAGTCCGGGTTGCGCAGGTCCGTTCCGGAGACGCGCTCGGGGTAGGTTCGCTCCTGATGCATCCGGATCGTCCCGTACATGCCGTTGTCGATGACGACGAAGACCACGCCGAGGTTGTACTGGACGGCGGTCGCCAGCTCCTGCCCGTTCATGAGGAAACAGCCGTCGCCGTTCCACGATAGGACGATGCGCCCCGGATGTACGGCCTTGGCGGCGATGGCCGCAGGGACGCCGTAGCCCATGGCGCCCGAGTACGGCGCAAGCTGGGTCCGGAAACCCCGATACCGGAAAAGCCGGTGCATCCAAGTCGCATAGTTTCCGGCGCCGTTGGTGACGATCGCGTCGTCAGGCAGGCGCGTTCCCAGCCACTGCGTGATCTGCCACAAGTCGACGTCACCAGGAACGGCGCGCGGCAATTGCCACGCTTCGTAGTCGGCGCGCGCGTTCGTCACGCCGCGGCTCCTCGCGTTTGCACCGGGAAGCGGTTCTGCCAAAAGTGCTGCGAGGAACGCGCCCGGGGCTGCGTTGATGGCGATCGCCGGCTGGTAGACGCGTCCGAGCTCGTCGGCACCGGGATGCACGTGAATGAGCGCCTGCGACGGCGCAGGCACGGCGAGGAGCGTATAGCCTGACGTCGTCATCTCGCCCAGGCGCTCGCCGATCACCAGCAGCACGTCGGCGTCGCGCACCCGTGCCGCGAGCTTCGGATTGATGCCGATGCCAACGTCGCCGGCATAATTCGGGTGACGATTGTCGAAGAGATCCTGGCTGCGGAACGCGCAAGCCACTGGCAAGTGGGCGGATTCCGCGAAATGCCGCAAAGCGGCGCAGGCGTCCGCATCCCAACGGCTGCCGCCGACGATGACCAGCGGCCGTACCGCCCGCGCAAGCATGTGGCGCGCTGCGGCAACCTGTCCCGTGTCGGGCGCGGCGACGATCGCATCGACGCGCGCGGCGTCGGAGCACACGGCGCGCGCCGTCAGCATGTCCTCGGGGAGTGCCAGCACCACGGGTCCTGGCCGTCCCGACATCGCCACCCGATAGGCGTGCGCGACGTATTCCGGAATGCGCTCGGCGCGGTCGATCTGCGCGGCCCACTTGGCCACGCTTCCATACATCCTGCGGTAGTCGATTTCCTGGAACGCTTCGCGGTCGGACATGTCGCCGCCGACCTGACCAACGAACACGATCATCGGCGTCGAGTCCTGCGCGGCCGTGTGGATGCCGATGGCCGCATTGGCGGCGCCGGGTCCCCGAGTCACGAAGGCGAGCCCAGGGCGCCCGGTCATCTTGCCGCAGGCTTCGGCCATGTAGGCGGCGCCGCCTTCCTGCCGGCAGACGATGAAGCGAAATCGATCGCGGACGTCGACCATGGCGTCGAGGACCGACAGGTAGCTTTCGCCCGGGACGCCGAACGCCAGCGTGGCGCCTTGCGCGATCAGACCGGCGACGAGGATTTCGCCGCCCGTTCGGGAGGTCATGGCAAGGGGTGGCAAAGGCTGGGTCCCGGTTCGATATCGCAGATTCTACGCGACGGACCGCAGGTGCTCTCCTATAATCGCCGGCAAACCCATCCTGCCGACCTCGACGCATGCCCACCTACGACACCATCCACGACGCCTCGCTGTTCGCCGCCATCGGACTGTTGTTCGCCATTATCACGATGCGGCGCGCACGGCCGCTGCGCAAGGGTATGGTGGCGATGGTTGTGCTGATGGCGCTGGGCCTGGCGGGACTGGTCATGCTGGGCCGCTTCGGCGACGGCATCGAGAGCCGGACGTTGATCACGGTTCTGCGCGAGCTGGGGCTGCTGGTTATGACGTTCGCCCTCGTCCGCATCGGCGTGATCTTCCTGTTCGAGGTGCTGCTGGCACGGGCCGCCGTGCCGCGAATGATGGCCGACGTGATGCTCGCCGTCACCCTCGTCATTTACGCAATCTTCCGGATGAACGAGGTCGGCGTGAACTTGGCCAGCCTCATCACGACGTCCGCGGTGCTGACCGGCGCCATCGCGTTCTCGATGCAGGCGATGCTGGGCAACCTGTGGGGCGGTATCGCGCTGCAGGCCGACAATACGTGCCGGATCGGCGACTGGATACGCGTCGATGGAATCGTCGGGCAGATCATCGGCATTCGCTGGCGCTGTCTGGCAGTCGCGACCAATGACGGTGAAACGGTGATGATGCCCAACGCACAACTGGTCAACAGCCGCGTGACGGTTCTGGCGCGGCGCGGCGACACCAAGATTCCCTGGCGGCGCGCTGTCGAATTCTTCGTCGATTACGGATCCGCGCCGTCGCGGGTCATCGCCGCCGTCGAGGCATCTCTCGCTCGTGCGGAGTTTCCGAACGTCGCCAGAGAGCCGCGCGCCCTTTGCACGTGCCGGTCGTTCGACGACAATTCCATTCGCTACGCGGTGCTTTACTGGCTGGTGGACCCGTCCGTCGAACTGGTCACCGACTCGCAGGTTCGCGCGCACGTGTTCGCCACGCTGGCGCGCCACCGCATGGAGATGCCGCTGGTCCGCCGCGTGCTGTTGACGCCGGATGCCGTCAGCGCGCAGCACGACGCGACGAGCAACCGCGAACTGACCAGCCGGCTGGAAGTGTTGTCTCGCCTCAAGCTTTTCGACGAGCTGACCGATGGCGAGCGGCGCGCGCTTGCGGCGGAATTGACCGACGAGCCCTACGTGGCGGGCGACGTGATTTCGCGCGAAGGCGAAGTCTCGGACTCGATGTACATCCTGGCCGCGGGCTCGGTCGAGATCGTGCGCGAACCGCAGGACGGTGGCGAACGTCAGCATCTGGCCGACCAGGCGGCGCCCAACCATTTCGGCGAGATGGGCCTGCTGACGGGGCAGGCGCGATCGGGCACCGTCATCGCTCGCGACAATGTAATGTGCTATCGGCTGGAAAAACGCGGTTTCGACGCGATCCTCCAGGCGCGGCCGGAAATCGCCGAAGCGTTGTCCCAAGTCGTGGCGACACGGTTCGCAGCCAACGATGCGACGCTGCAGGCATTGGACGACGTCGCGCGCCGCAAGCGCGCCTCCGGTACCGCCGGCGATCTGTTGCGTCGCATCCGCGTGTTCTTCGACCTGGCACCGTGAGCGTGCAGGCGCATGCACGCTAGTTGAACGCCGCGTCTCGCGTCGGTTCAGCGGCCGTTGACGATGTCTTCGCGCTTGACCAGGAACACGCAGTCTTCCGAATCGGCCGTGGCCAGCCATATGAGCGGCAGGCGCGGAAACGCCTGCTCCGCCGCCGCACGGTTGTGACCCAACTCGACGACGAGTGTCCCGCCCGGATTCAGGAAGCGTGGCGCCTGGCCGAGAATGTTGCGTACCGCGTCCAGGCCATCTTCGCCGCCAGCAAGCGCCAGGGCGGGTTCATGCCGATATTCGCCCGGCAACGCTTCCATCGCGGTGGCGGTCACGTAGGGCGGGTTGCTGATGATGAGGTCGTACGACTTTTCCGGCAGGTTGGCGAAGAGGTCTGAGCGGATGAGGTTGATGCGGTCGGCAAGCGCATAGTCGCTGACGTTGCGCTGCGCCACCGCCAATGCCGCGGACGAGATGTCCACGGCATCGACGTCGGCCTCGGGATAGGCATGCGCCAGCAGGATCGCAAGGCAGCCTGAACCGGTGCACATGTCGAGTGCCGCGCGCACGTCGCCGGCGGACCCGACGTAAGGTGCGAGCCCCCCAGGCATCAGTTCGGCGATGAACGATCGGGGGATCAGAACGCGTTCGTCGACATAGAAGCGGAAATCGCCCAGCCACGCCTCATGCGTCAGGTAGGCCGCGGGAACGCGCTCGTCGATCCGGCGCGTGAACAAATGGCCGAGCGTTGCCCGCTCGGCTTGCGTGAGCTTGGCATCGAGAAACGGCTCCAGCCGGTCAAGCGGCAGGTGCAGCGCGTGCAGCAGCAGGTACGCCGCCTCGTCGTAGGCCTCGGTGCTGCCATGCCCGAAATGGAGCCTGGCTTCGCCGAAACGCGACACCGCCCAGCGCAGCCAGTCGCGCAGCGTCTCGAGTTCGCCCGCCGGCACGGAACTCATCGCAGGACCCCCACGCTTGCGACTTGCGTCGCTGCGCTGCCCCCCAAGGGGGCGCAATTCCGTGCGGCCTCCTTGTGGCCGAGGACCCTCCGAAGCATTTCCGTGTCGGCCGCCGCCCGCACTCGCGGACGCGCTCTTCGAGCCTTGGCTTCGCCCCGCTCGTGCAGGCGTCCTTGGGACGGCCCGATGGTGCTCATGTCAACAGCCGCGTGAGGATCCCGCGGTAAATGGCGGACAGCGGCTCCAGGTCGTCGACGCGAACGCGCTCATCGAGTTTGTGAATGGTGGCGTTCACCGGACCCAGTTCGATGACTTCGGCGCAAATATCAGCAATGAAGCGGCCGTCGGACGTGCCGCCGGTGCAGGAGAGTTCCGGCCGGCGGCCCGTGACGGCGTGGATGGCGTCGGAGGCGGCGTCGGCCAGTTTGGCGCGCGGCGTCAGATACGGCTTGCCCCAGCCGGTCCACGCAACGTCGCAGGGAAGTTCGTGCTTCTGCAACACGGCGACGAAGCGCTGCTGCAGCGATTCGCGGGTGCTGGCGGTGGAGTGGCGGAAGTTGAACTGCACGACGAGCGTGCCGGGAATGACGTTGTTGGCACCGGTCCCGGCGTGGATGCTGGAGCATTGCCAGGTGGTCGGCGGAAAATACTCGTTGCCGGCATCCCACTGCATGGCCGCAAGTTCGGCCAAGACCGGCGCCACGAGGTGTATCGGGTTGCGCGCCAGCTGTGGGTAGGCGACATGACCTTGCACTCCGTTTACCGTCAACGTGCCGGAAAGCGTGCCGCGCCGGCCGTTCTTGATGGTGTCGCCCAGATTGTCCACCGACGTTGGCTCGCCGACGACGCAATAGTCGATCTTCTCTTTCGCGGCAGCCAGCCATTCAACGATCTTCACCGTGCCGTCGACTGAGGGGCCTTCCTCGTCGGACGTGAGCAGAATCGCAATGGAGCCCGGCGCGTCGGCGTGCGCCGAAAGGAAACCCTCGATCGCCGTGACGAACGCCGCCAGCGAGCCCTTCATGTCCGCGGCACCGCGGCCGTACAGGAAACCGTCGCGCAACGTCGGCGCGAACGGGTCGGAGTGCCACGCATCGAGGGGCCCGGTGGGCACCACGTCCGTATGTCCGGCAAAGCACACCAGCGGTCGCACGGTTCCGCGCCGGGCCCACAGGTTGGTGACGCCGTTGGATACCAGCGTTTGGCAATGGAACCCCAACGGCGCGAGCCTGGCGGCGAGCAGCGGTTGGCATCCGGCATCGTCCGGCGTGACGGAGCGCCTGGCAATCAGGTCGCGGGCGAGCGAGAGCGTCGGCAAGGCGGCAGCATCCATGCCGCGATGTTAGCAAATTGACAACGCCGGCCTGCACGGTCGGCCGAAACTTCCTAGTGCGTGTGGTCGAGAAGCTCCGTGTTGATCGTCATCGTCGCGAAGTCCGCGCCGATGCGCCGCTGCTCGGTCTTGGGGTCGGCCTCCATCGCGTCCACGCGGGACGATGGGCTGTTCTGGTTGATCTGCCAGGCCAGGTTGGTGGGGGAATCCGAGGCGGACATCGCCTCGTCGTAGGCGATGACGCCGTCGAGATAGAGACGGCACAGCGCCTGCTCGAATGTCTGCGAGCCGGGGTACAGCGACTGCTCCATCGCTTCCTTGATCTGTGCGAACTCACCATTCTTGATGAGTTCCGCTATCAGCGCCGTGTTGAGCAGGATCTCCACCGCCGGCTGCTGCTCGCCGTTGCAGTTTCGCACGAGGCGCTGGGAGACGATGGCGCGCAGGCCGATCGAGAGGTCGGAAAGCACCGCCGCCCGCGCGTCGTGAGGGAAGAGATTGATGATCCGCGACAGTGCGTGATAGCTGTTGTTGGCATGGATCGTGGACAAGCACAGGTGGCCGGTCAGCGTATGCAGAAGCGCCTGCTGCATCGTCTCCTTGTCCCGGATCTCGCCGATCATGATGAGGTCAGGCGCCTCGCGCAGCGCGTTCTGCAGTGCATGCAGGTAGTTGACGGTGTCCACGCCGATCTCGCGCTGATTGACCACGCTCTGCTTGTGCTCGAACAGGTACTCGATCGGGTCCTCGATCGTCAGGATGTGGCCCGAACGGTTGGCGTTGCGGTAGTCGATCATCGCGGCCAGCGTCGTCGACTTGCCCGAGCCGGTGGATCCGGCGACCAGCACCAGACCGCGCTTTTCCATGATCAGGTTGAGCAGTACCGGCGGCAGCTTCAGTTCCTCGTACGGCGGGACGTTGCTGCGCACGTAGCGGATGACCAGCGAGATGGTTCCGCGCTGGCGGAAGATATTGACACGGAAATTGCCGACGGCGCGATCGAGATGGGAGAGGTTCATCTCCATTTCGTTCTCGAACTCGCGCGCCTGTTCCTTGGTCATCAGCTCGTAGGCGATGCGGCGCACCGTCTCGACGTCCATCGGCTGCGTCGAAACCGGGGAGACGACGCCGTTGACTTTGATGTTGATCGGGGCGCCGCAGGAAATGTACAGGTCGGATGCCTGCTTTTCGGCCATCAGCTTGAACAGTCGGTCGAGATACATGGGCGCCTCGAAAGCTACAATGGGGACGGTCGCGTGTCGTTCCTGCGCGCCGCCGTTGCTATGATAATGTCATGAACTGACTGCAATTTCCAGCATTTGCCAAGGCTCGTTGCCAAAGGATCCCATACCGGACGCCTTGCCGCACCGTTACCAACCACAGCACCCGTCCGGCGAAAGCCGACGGAAGCATTCACCGGACTAAGCAAGTTCCATGCTCGCAATCATCGGTGGCACCGGTCTCACGCGCCTGTCGACGCTGCAGGTGGCGCATCGCGAAGTCGTGCGCACGCCCTATGGCGACCCGTCGTCGGCGCTGTTGTTCGGCCAGATCGCTGGCCGCGAGGCCGTTTTCCTGGCCAGGCACGGGCATGGCCACACGATACCGCCCCATCGCGTCAATTACCGCGCCAACCTGTCGGCGTTGCAGCAGCATGGCGTGACGGCGGTCGTCGCGGTGGCATCCGTCGGCGCCATCGCCGCCCACCGCCCCGGCGACCTGGTACTCCCGCATTCGCTCATCGATTACACGTCGGGACGAGCCGCGACCTATTTCGACGGAGGCGACCAGACCGTCGTGCACGTCGATTTCACGCAACCGTATGCGCCGGAACTGCGCGCCCACTGCCTTGCCGCAGCCCGGGCGGCGGGAATCAGGCTGCAGGATGGCGGCGTCTACGGCGCTGTGAACGGCCCACGGCTCGAAACGATCGCGGAAATCGACCGGATGGACCGCGACGGCGCCACGCTGGTCGGCATGACGGGAATGCCGGAAGCGGTCCTGGCTCGCGAACTGGGCCTGGACTACGCGGTGATCTGCGTCGTCGTCAACCATGCGGCGGGCCGCGGCGAGAATTCGCAGACGATTTCGATGGAAGGCATCCATTCCGTGCTCGAGACCGCGATGGACGAGGTGCGCCTGCTCCTCGAGCACGTGGTGCCACTCGTGTCGCCGACGGAGAAGGGGGAACCATGATTCGCGACGTGCTGCGGATGGGTGATCCGCGCCTGTGGGAGCGTTCCGACGAGGTCCGTCAGTTCGGCACGCCGGAACTCGCGTCGTTGCTGACCGATATGCGCGATACGATGCGCGCGCAAAATGGCGCCGGGCTGGCTGCACCGCAGATCGGCGTGCCGCTGCGCGTCGTGATATTCGGCATGGAACACAACCCGCGCTATCCCGACGAGGACCCGGTGCCGTACACCGAATTGGTCAATCCGGTGCTGACGCCGCTGGTCGCCCAGACCGAGGACGGCTGGGAAGGGTGCCTGTCGGTTCCCGGCTTCCGCGGCGTGGTGCCTCGCTGGACGCACCTTCGCTACACGGGGTTCGATCCACTGGGCCGCGAAATCCACCGCGAGTGTTCGGGCTTCCACGCGCGCGTCGTCCAACACGAGTGCGACCACCTGGACGGCATCCTGTACCCGATGCGCATTGCCGACATGCGCCAGTTCGGCTTCACGGACGTGCTGTTCCCCGACATGGAAGGCGTCGACGCCGACGAGTGATGTCGTCGCCGGTCAGAGGCGCAATTGCTCGAACAGCGTCGTCTCCAGCTGCAGTAACGCCTGTTCGTCGTGCAGCCGCGCGCCGTCGATCAGGAACACGTCCTCGGCCCGTTCGCCCAGCGTTGTGATCTTGGCGCTGGCGACATTGATGTTGGCGCGGGCCAGCGTGTATGCGATCCGCGCCAGAAGTCCGGGCCGGTCGCCGGCGACCACTTCGAGGATGTAGTGTGTGCCCTTGTCGTCGGGAAAGATCTGCACCTCGGGCGTCAGCGGAAAGTGCTTCAGCTGCCGTGAGATGCGGCCTTCGGTCGGCACTGCCAGCGACGCTTGTTCGGCCAGCCGCCGCGACAATTCGAATTCGACCAGCTGGATCGTGTCCCGGTAGGACGCGTTCGGGTTTGACGGATCGAGCACGGCGAACGTGTCGAGCGCATAGCCGGCCCGCGTCGTGTGAATCTTGGCTTCGACGATCGACAGGCCCGAGCGGCCGAAGAAGCCGCAGATCCGCGCGAACAGGTCCTTCTGGTCAGGCAAGTAGACGAGCACCTGCAGCCCGGTGCCGTCGCGCGCCAGCCGCGCCTTGACGACGGGAGCCGTTCCGGCGGGGCGCCAGTAGAGATGCCGCGCGTGCCAGGCGATTTCTTCCGACGTGTGGCGCTGGAAATAGGGCGTGTCGAGGTGGCGCCACAGCGAAGCCTCGGCGTCGTCCGGCACCGCGTACAGGCGCAGCAGCCGGCGGGCATCCTCGCGCCGGGCTTCGATGCTGTCCATGATCGTGCGCGTCGGTGCCTCGCCGGCAAGCGCCGCGCGCGCGCCGTGGTAGAGATCCTCCAGCAGCTTGGCCTTCCACGCGTTCCACACCTTCGGGCTCGTGCCGCGAATGTCGGCCACGGTCAGCAGGTACAGCGCGGACAGGCGGCGCAGGCTGCGCACCTTGCGCGCGAACGCCGTCACCACCGCAGGGTCGGTCAGGTCCTGCTTCTGCGCCGTCGCGGACATCATCAGGTGTTCCTGCACCAGCCAGGCGACCAGTTCGCCGTCCTCGCGCGACAAGCCATGCTCGCGGCAGAATCGGCGGGCATCTCGTGCGCCGAGCTTTGAGTGGTTGCCGCCGCGGCCCTTCGCGATGTCGTGAAAGAGTCCTGCGACGTAGAGCACTTCGCGGCGTTCGAAATCGGCCATCAGGCGCGAGCACGTCGGGTATTCGTGCGCGTGCTGCGCCTCAGTGAACCGCCGCAGGTTGCGGATCACCATCAGGATGTGTTCGTCGACCGTGTAGACGTGGAACAGGTCGTGCTGCATCTGGCCGACGATGCGCCCGAACATGGGCAGGTACTGGCCGAGGATGCCGAACAGGTTCATCCGGCGCAATTCGTGCAACAACCCTGAGCCGATGCGGAACATCTCGATGAACCGAGCGCGATTGGCGGGGTCCCGGCGGAACGACGCGTCGATGCGCTTGCGGTTCCTCCACAGCGCGCGCAGCGTCCGCGCCGTCATGCCCTTCAGCGCGCGATATTTCTGCATCATCAGGAACGCATCGAGCATCGCGGATGGCCGCTGCGCGAAGAGTTCCTCGTCGCGGACGTCGAGCAGCTCGTCGACGATCTGGAACTCGTCGTCGAAGGGCACTGGCGTCGTCGCGGCCGGGTGAAGGCGCGCGTGCAGGTTCTGCAGCAGAATGATGTTTGCCTGCCGGACCAGCTTCGCCGCCCGGTAGTAGCGCTGCATCAACTGTTCGGTGGCACGCCGCGCAGGCGTATCGGTCAGGTGCAGTTGCTTCGCCAGTGCGGCCTGCTGGTCGAACACCAGGCGATCCTCGCGTCGGCCGGACAGGTAATGCAGGCGCACGCGCATCGCGCCGATGAAGCGCTCCTGCCGCGACACGGCGCGCGCCTCGGCAATGGTCATCATGCCGTGCCGCGCCAACTCGGCCCATGTCTTCCCCAGCCCCGCGGCGCGGCTGATCCACAGCACGGTCTGCAGGTCGCGCAGGCCGCCGGGGCTTTCCTTGACGTTGGGTTCGAGGTTGTAAATGGCGTCATTGCATTTCTGGTGTCGCTGCTGCTGCTCGAGTGTCTTGGCAGCGTAGAAGGCGCGCACGTCGAGCTGTGCCTCGAACATCGCTCGGAACTCGCCGAGCAGTCGCCGGGAGCCATGGAGGAGTCGGTTCTCGAGCAGACTCGTCCGGATCGTGATGTCGCCCGCCATTTCCGACGCGCATTGGTCGACCGTGCGGACGGCGTGCCCCAGTTCGATGCCGATGTCCCACAGCGTGGCGAAGAAGCGCTCGATAGAATCCGCCGGTGCGTTGCCGTGTTCGGGCAGCAGGATCAGGACATCGACGTCGGAGTGCGGAAAGAGCTGGCCGCGGCCATAACCGCCGACCGCCACCAGCGCCAGCGCCGGAGGCATGCCGGACTCGCGCCAGACGCCGCGGACGACACGGTCGACCAGGCGCGCGTGCTCGCGGAGCAGGCGCGGCGTATCGGGGCGGGCGAAGAATGCGTCTCGCAACGCCTCACGGCTACGCTTCAATTCGTCACGCCAGTACGCCACACGTACCGGGACGCGCGGGACAGGGATGCTCTCGTTGGCGCCTGCGGCGGCGAGCGGCGGCACGGACGCCATGGAAGCCCGGATCAGGTCGCTGGCGGAGGCGGGGCGCCCGCCGACGTCGTCAGCACGTCGACGCCGGACTCGGTCACGAGGACCGTGTGCTCCCATTGCGCGGAGAGCGAGTGATCGGCGGTGACGATCGTCCAGCCGTCGGCCAGGCAGCGGATGCCCGGCCTGCCGGCATTGATCATCGGCTCGACCGTGAAGATCATGCCGGGCTGCAGTTTGAGTCCGGTGCCGGCACGGCCGTAGTGCAATACCTGCGGATCCTCGTGGAACTGGGTGCCGATGCCGTGGCCGCAAAATTCGCGCACGACCGAGAACCCGTGGCCCTCGGCGAATTTCTGGATCGTGGCGCCGATGTCACCCAGATGCCCGCCCGGGCGCACGGCGCGGATGCCGCGCCACATCGCCTCGTACGTGATCTCGGCCAGGCGCCTCGCCTGGATCGACGGCTTGCCGACGAAGTACATGCGGCTGGTATCGCCGTGGTAGCCGTCCTTGATCACCGTGACGTCGATGTTGACGATGTCGCCATCCTTGAGCTTCTTGTCGCCCGGGATGCCATGGCACACGACGTGGTTCACCGACGTGCACAGCGACGCCGGATAGGGCGTGTGGCCGGGCGGCGCGTAGTTGAGCGTAGCCGGGATGGTTCCCTGCTGCTCGACCATGTACGCGTGCGCGAGATCGTTGATCGCGCCGGTCGTGACGCCGGTGGCGACGTGCGGCGTCAGATAGTCGAGGAGCTCCGACGCGAGTCGACCCGCGACGCGCATGCCTTCGATGTCGGCGGCGGATTTGAGATGGACGGACATGGAGTCTTTCATTGCCTATGCGCGCAGCAGTTCGTTGATGCTGGTCTTGGAACGCGTCTTCGCGTCCACCTGTTTGACGATTACCGCGCAATAAAGCGCACAGCCGCCTTCGCCGGAGGGCAGGCTGCCGGCGACGACGACCGACCCCGCCGGCACGCGCCCGTAACTCACTTCGCGCGTCGCGCGGTTGTAGATCTTGGTGCTCTGGCTGATGAAAACGCCCATCCCCAGCACCGAATTTTCCTCGACGATCACGCCCTCGACGACTTCCGAGCGCGCACCGATGAAGCAATTGTCTTCGATGATGGTGGGGTTGGCCTGCAGCGGTTCCAATACCCCTCCGATGCCGACGCCGCCCGACAGGTGCACGTTCCTGCCGATCTGCGCGCAGGAGCCGACGGTCACCCAGGTGTCGACCATCGTGCCGTCACCCACGTAGGCGCCAATGTTGACGAACGAGGGCATAAGCACGACGTTCTTCGCGATGAACGCGCCGCGCCGGGCAATCGCCGTCGGCACCACGCGAAACCCGCCCGCGGCGAAATCGGCCTCGGTGTAGTCCTCGAATTTGGTCGGCACCTTGTCGTAGAACTGGGGCAGCCGTGACGCGCCGGATGCCGTGGCTGCCGGTGAGGCGACGATGCGGTTATCGCGCAGGCGGAACGACAGCAGGACCGCCTTCTTGAGCCACTGATGGGTAACCCAATGGCCGTCGACCTTCTCGGCGACGCGCTGCCGCCCCGCGTCGAGTTCGGCGATCGCATGTTCGACGGCGTCGCGCACATCGGGCGACGCCGCGGCGGGCGAAAGATCGGCGCGCCGCTCCCAAGCCGCGGAGATCGTATCGGACAGCGAATCCATTGGAAATCCGGAGAAAAACAACCATTTTACCGCGACTTGGCGGAATGCCCGGATTATCGTGCGGTTACATGGCCTTGAAGCGGTGGGCGAACGTCCTCGACACGGTCAGTTTCTCGCCCCGGTCGCGCAGGCTGATGACGGGCTGGTCCCGCCAGTCTCGCTCGATCCTCGCGATGGCGCGCAGGTTGACGATCGTCGCGCGGTGGATCTGCCAGAACGTTTCCGGGTCCAGTTCCTCGAACAGTTCCTTGATCGGCTTCTTGATGTGGGCGTCGCCGGCCGCCGTAACGACCTTGGTGTACTTGTCCTCAGCTTGGAAATACAGCACGTCGCCGACGTCGATCAGTTTCATCGTCGCGCCGAGCGAGGCGCGGATCCATTTGAGAAAACCTCCGCCCTCGCGTGCCGCTAGCCGCGCCAGCACCGCCGAAAGATCGAGCGGCGCGCTGGCGAGTCGCGACTTGAGCCGCGCGACGACCTTGGCGATGCGCTCCGGTGAGACGGGCTTCAGCACGTAGTCCACGGCGCCCTCGTCGAATGCGGCGACCGCGTATTCGTCGTAGGCCGTCACGAATACCGCATGGCAGCGACCTTCCAGCGCGCGGGCGACGTCGATGCCGGACTTGACCGGCATGCGGATGTCCAGGAACACGATATCCGGCTGGTGTGCCTCGACCATCGCCAGCGCGTCGGCGCCGTTGGCCGCCTCGGCGATGATCGCCAGTTCCGGCCAGGCGTCGGCAAGCCGCGACTTGAGCTGCGCACGCAGCATCGGCTCGTCTTCGGCGATCAGTGCGGTCGGCATCGAGGTCCCGGTTTGTTTCGAGTGTCAGGGTTCGAAAGGTATCGACAGCGCAGCGCGGGTGCCGTCGGGCGTCAACGCTTCCAGCGTAAACCGGCCGCGCGGCCCGTATAGCGCCGCCAGCCGCTCGCGCACATTGGAGAGTCCGACGCCGTTGCCCGGCTGGCCGGCGGGCCGCGCGGCGCTGCCGCGACCGGTGTCGGTCACGCTGACCATGAGCTTGTCGCCATCCTGCTGCGCGGCGACGCGAACCGTCCCACCGTCCGCGGCGGGCTCCACGCCGTGCTTGATGGCGTTCTCGACCAGCGAAATGAGCAGGTTCGGCGGAAAAGGGTGCTGCGAGAGTTCGGCCGGGACGTCGATGGCGAATTCGAGGCGCGGACCCATGCGCATCTTGAGGATATTGAGGTAGGCGGCGGCAAGCCCGACTTCCTTCGCGAGCGTGGTCGAGCTCGCGCGAAGCTGCGGAAGCGCGGCGCGCAGGTAGTCGATGAGATGCGACAGAAGCTTCCCTGCCTCGCGTGGGTTTGTCTCCGTCAGGTACTGGACCGACGCCAGCGTGTTGAACAGGAAATGCGGCTCGACCTGCGCCTGCATCAGTTTCAGCTCCGCCTCGATCGCATGCTTCGACATCAGGTGACGTTCTGCTTCCGCCCGATGCAAGGCGGCGGCCGCATGGGCCTCGCGAAACTTGAACAGAAAGACGAAGCTCACGCACAGGCCCATGATGAATGCGGAGAGCGCGGTCCCGGCGAACCACGACAACTGCGGGCCAATGGCCTCGAGATGGTATTGCCGGTCCCCGATGACGTAGCCCTTGGCCGCGACCAGGATCACGATCGCCAGGATCGTGCCGATGGCTACGGAGACCATCAGTCGCAAGACCGGACGGGTCTTGCCCCAGGGCTTGGCTGTATTGACCGCGTACGCGATCGTCAGCCCGAAGACCTGCGCGGACATGAACGGGTGCCAGAAAGGTCGCTTGTCCTCGAGCGACAGCAGCACCGCAATGGCCGTATTGATGGCGAGCAGCACCAGCAGCGTGGGCCAGGAGACCCGGAAGCCACCTGCAAGGGTGGCGACTGCGCCGGGCGACGGCGCGGGCCCGGCGATGGGTGTCGCGATCGGAGTAGCCATGGCCGCCATTCTAGGGTCGCGCCGCGCGCGGCACAGGGTTGTCCGACAGGACGCTCGAGAACCGGATGAAGCGTTCCGGATGCCGTTGGAGGGATTACAGCCGGCCGGCGAAGGCCACGACGCGTTCGATGGCCTCCGCGCATTCTTCGCGGGTGGCGACGAGTGCCAGCCGGACCCGGTGCCGACCCGGATTGGTCCCTCCGGCATCACGGGCCAGGTAGCTGCCGGGGACGACCGCCACATTCTCCTCGGCCAACAGCCGTTGGGCGAACTGCGCGTCGTCGATCGGGGTTCGCGCCCAGAGGTAGAACGCTGCATCGGGCATCGCGCAGGGCAGCGCTGACGCGAGCAGCGGTTGCAGGGCGGCGAACTTGGCGGCGTACTCGGCGCGGTTGGCGACGACGTGCGCTTCGTCGTTCCAGGCGGCGATGCTGGCTGCCGCGATCGCTGGCGACATGGCCGCGCCGTGATAGGTCCGATAGAGCAGGAAAGACTTCATCAGCGCCGCGTCCCCCGCCACGTAGCCCGACCGGAGCCCGGGCGCGTTAGAGCGCTTGGACAGGCTGCCGAACACGGCGAGACGCGGATAACCGGCGCGGCCTTCCGCCTCCGCCGCAGCCAACGCTCCGAGCGGCGGGCGTGCCTCGTCGAAGTAGATCTCCGAGTAACATTCGTCGGAGGCGATCACGAAGCCGTAGCGGTCCGACAGAGCGAACAGCTCGCGCCACTCCTCCTGGCCGAAGACGCGTCCGGTGGGGTTGTCCGGCGTGCATACGTAGAGGAGCTGCGTGCGCGCCCAGACTTCCGGCGGAACACCACGCCAGTCGTGCGCGAACGACGCGGCGGCGTCGGTGTTGACGCACCACACTGCCGCGCCGGCCAACAGCGCGGCGCCTTCATAGATCTGGTAGAACGGATTGGGAACCACCACGTTGGCGCCGGGCCGGGTTGCGTCGATGATGGCCTGAGCGAATGCGAACAGCGCCTCGCGGCTGCCCAGCACCGGGAGTACCTGCGTCGCCGGGTCCAGAGGCGGCAGTCCATGACGGCGGGACAGCCATGTGGCGATCGCTTCGCGCAGGGAAGGCGAACCCATCGTCATGGGATAATTGGCCAGCCCCGGACCGCCGGCACACATCGCCTCGAGTATGAGCCTCGGCGTCGGGTGGCGTGGTTCGCCGATAGCCAGGCTGATGGCCCGATGGGCCGGATTCGGCGTGACGGTGGCAAACAGCGCGCGCAGCTGCTCGAAAGGGTAGGGCTGCAGCAGCGCAAGTCGGGGATTCACGCGGAGGTGTTCGTGCCGGAAACGACAGATTATAGCGGTGTGCCGGATGGGGATCGCCTCCCTTGGTGACCATTGCCACAGCATCGGTCCGGGAATCCCGCGCGCTCACCGTCGTCGCCGGGCTGGCTCTCGTCGCTGCCGCCATCCTGCTGGCCGTCGCGCTTGCGTGGTGGGGATGGCATTGGTTCGGGCCCCCGCCGGCCGACTTTGTCCCCGCGGCTCCATCGGAGCCCGCGTTGGCGCTCGCCGCATCGGGATTGTTCGCCGCGCCAGCGGGCGCTGCCGCGGCGGATGCGCCGGCGCGGCCCGCGAGCGACGACATGCGCTTGCTCGGTGTCCTTGCGGAGGAGAACGGCGCGGGATCTGCATTGTTTCGCCTGCCGGGAGGGCCGAAATTGGTTGCAGCGGGTCAGCTGGTCGCCGATGACGTGATGCTCGTCTCCGTGCAGCGCGATGGCGTCACCGTGCGCGCCGGCAGCGGCGAACGCCGCCTGGTCCTTCGCGCCACGGCGGTCGCACCCATGGCCAAGTCCGCGGCCAAGGTGGCGACGGGCAACGTCGCTTGCGCGCCACCCGCCGGTTTCAAGGGCGACACGCTGCGTCTCAACGCGGAACTGGTCGGCGGCATCGTTGCGCAACCCGATGCCTGGACCGCGCTCGCAACGGCCGAACGCGGCGCGCTGACGGTTCGCGACGACAGCGGCTTTTCCACGATGCTTGCCATGAAGAAGGGCGACCGCATCGAGCAGGCCAACGGCATCGCGCTGCGCGCGCCCGAGGACGTCGTCAATGCGGTGTTGCGTCCGCTGACGGCGGGGCAATCAGTGCGGCTCGTGGGAACGCGCGGAGGATCGCCGCGAGAATGGCTGCTGCTCAATGCCGGGAGCTGTCCTTGACCGGGTAGCGAACTATCAACGAACGTCGGTGACGGGCAGCCAGTGCAGCAATGCGAGAGGGTCGGCGATCCAGCCCGTGGCGGGCCAGGTGTCGCTGGTCCCGCCATTGCCCATGTAGCCGTACTCCGCGACGATGGTCGGCATGCCGGCGGCGTTGCCGGCGACGATGTCGCGCAAGTCGTCGCCGACGTAGATGCAGCGTGACGGCGGCACGCGGAGTTCGGCTGCCGCGTGCAGCAGCGGCGCAGGGTGGGGTTTGGCATGCGGCGTCGTGTCGCCGGAGACGACGGTCGACGCACGATCGGCCAGGGCCAGTGCGCTGACGACGGGGCCGGTGAATCGGCTGAACTTGTTCGTCACGATTCCCCATGGCATACGGCGCTGCTCGAGCGCGTCGAGCAATTCCGCCACACCGTTGAACAGCACCGTGGTTTCCACGAGGCACGCCGAATAATGCGCGAGAAAGGCTTCGCGCAATTCCTCGTATTCCGCGGACTCCGGCGTGATGCCCATACCGGCGCCCAGCAGACCGCGCGCTCCGGACGATGCATGCGCGCGCAGGTCGGCCAGCGGCACGGGAGGCAGCCGGCGATCGGCGCGCAGGCGGTTCAGCGCCAGCACGAGGTCGCCCGCCGTGTCGGCAAGCGTACCGTCGAGGTCGAACAGTACGGCGTCGACCGGCAGCGGCCGCGGCGTCGTAGGCGTTGCGTCAGGCCCCACGATGCGCGCCAGCGCCCGGCTTGCGATAGGCGGCCAGGTAATTGACGGCGGTATCCGCTTCCAGGCGAAACGTCTTAGTCAGCGGGTTGTAGGTCATCCCGACGAGTTCGACCAGTTCGAGGGCCGCGCGGCGCGAAAACGTCGCGAGTTCTGCAGGGCGCAGGAACTTCGCCCAATCGTGCGTGCCGCGGGGCAGCAGTTTCAGCACGTATTCCGCGCCGAGGATCGCGAATAGATAGGACTTGGGGTTGCGATTGAGCGTGGCGAATATGACGATGCCCCCCTCAGTCGTCAGCGTGGCGCACGCGGCCACGATCGCCGCCGGGTCCGGCACGTGCTCCAGCATTTCCATGCAGGTGACGACATCGAACGCCGCAGGCGACTCCGCTGCCAGTGCCTCGGCCGCGATCAACCGGTAGTCGACGGCGACGCCCGATTCCAGGCGATGCAATTTCGCCACGCCTAACGCCTTTTCTCCGAGGTCGATGCCGGTCACGTGCGCGCCGCGCACCGCCAACGACTCGGCGAGGATGCCGCCGCCGCAGCCGACGTCAAGCACGCGCTTGCCCGCGATTCCGCCGGTCACCTTGTCGATCCAGTCGAGTCGCAGCGGATTGATTGCGTGCAGCGGCTTGAACTCGCTTTCGGGATCCCACCAGCGGTGAGCCAGCGCGCCGAACTTGGCGACCTCGCCTAAGTCGACGTTGCCGGGAGCGTGGAAAGGAGCGTTTGGGTTCATGGTCATTGCCGATCGGAATGGGAGGACAGTTGCTGTTGCCAGGTGCGCGTACGCGTGAGCAGCGATGCTTCGTCGATCGTGGTCAGCCTGCGGTCGACCACTATGCGTTCGCCGCCCACCCAGACGTCGGTCACGCTTTCACGCCCGGCCGCATACGCGAGGTGTGAAACCGGATCGTACATCGGCGAGGTTCCGAGGCCCGACAGGTCGACGGCGACCAGGTCCGCCTGCTTACCGGGTACCAGCGATCCCGTTTGCGCGTCAAGTCCCAGCGCCGCGGCGCCGTGCAACGTCGCCATGCGCAGGGCCATCTCCGCGGGCACCGATGACGGCTCGCCGGTCGCCACCTTCGCGAGCAGGCTGCCCAGGCGCATCTCGCCCAGGATGTCGAGGCGATTGTTGGATGCGGCGCCATCGGTGCCCAGCGCGACGCCGATTCCCTGCCGCAGCATTTCCGTCACCGGCGCGATGCCGGCGCCCAGCTTCATGTTGGATGCGGGGCAGTGCACGACCTGGCATCCCTGCGCGGCAAGGAGAGCGACATCGTCGCCATCGATATGCACCGCGTGAATGGCGATGAATGCCGGCCCTGTGGCACCCAGCCGGTCGAGCCTGAACAGCGGCGTCAGTCCGGTGGCGGCCCGCGATTCTTCCACTTCGTGACGAGTCTCGGCCAGGTGCGTCTGGATGGGGAGGTCGAGCTGGCGCGCATACATGACGATCCTTTCCCACGACGCGTCGCAGACCGTATAGGGTGCATGCGGAGCCAGTGAGAAGGACAGGAGCGGCGCGTGCTTGAAGGCATCGCGCGCAGCAAGGCCGCGCTGCAGGCAACCGTCGGCGTCGGGTGCATAGGGGGTCGGAAAATCGAGCACCGGCATGCCCAGCATCGCGCGCATTCCCGCCGTCTCGTACGCACGCGCGGCGGCGTCCGGATAGAAGTACATGTCGTTGCAGCAGGTCACCCCGCCCCGCAGCATTTCGGCGGCGCCGAGGAGCGTTCCGTCGTAGACGAAATCGGGTGCAACAAAGCGCGCCTCAAGCGGCCAGATGTGTCCCTCGAGCCATGTCTTCAGTGGCAGGTCGTCCGCGACGCCGCGCATCAGCGTCATCGCCGCGTGCGTGTGCGCATTGACGAGGCCGGGGATCAGCGCGTGGTGAGGCAGGTCGCGCGTGACGCGCGCCGCATAGGCGTCGTCGGCGGCCTCGGCGGGAAGCAGCGCAACGATCCGGCCACGGTCGACGATCAACGCGTGGCCGGTGAGCGCGCCGGCCGGCTCCACGGGGATGATCCAGCCCGCGTCGATGCGCAGGTCAACGGTTTGTGGAATGTTCATCGGCGTCGCGCGTTCCATGGCGCATTTTCGCTCAGTTTTCATTCGGCAAACCGCTCAACGAGTCTTTGCATGCGACATTCACTCGATGATCGCGCGGAGCGGGCCATCCTTCACCGCCATCGCGGAGCGGGCATCCGCTCCGGGCTCAGGCGTCGCCAATCGTGTCGTCGGGTGCGTGATTCGGCGCGCGGCGGGCAGTCAACACACGACTACCCGCCACGCGTCGCACGCACAACGCCGACGGCGCCAAATTCGCCCGTGACCGGATAGCCCGCCCCGCGCTGGCGCCGCGTGCAGCGCGGCGGTCGGAGGCGCGACGGTGCACGTGGGTCGCGCCGGACGTCGCGGGTGGCACGGCAAGCGAAGTCTTGTTTTGACGAGCGCAGACGTGCCGGGTACCCGCAGGCCGGCGTTGGCGACCTCCGAGCACTGGTGCGCCTCTGGCCACCGCGATGAACCCCGCACCCGAACAATTGCGACCGACAAAAGAAAAGCCCCGCACGAGGCGGGGCTTTCCGTGGCCGAGCAGCGTCTTACTTCTTGACGATGATCTCGCCCTTGACTTCGACTTCCACGCGACGGTTCGGCGCGAGGCAGGCGATCAGTTCCTTGGAC
>Ga0302323_100000904_pt1 | contig 24006 bp, 23 predicted proteins | sample Fen_T0_3_FD_201950 | JGI IMG/M metagenome (GOLD analysis project Ga0302323, IMG submission 201950) | Peat permafrost microbial communities from Stordalen Mire near Abisko, Sweden - Fen_T0_3 | ecosystem: Environmental > Terrestrial > Soil > Wetlands > Permafrost | place: Sweden: Abisko... | reverse complement strand
TCGCTCTCCCAAAGGCGCTCGGATCTGCGTAGTCGATCACGACTGTGGTGGACCCAGTGAAGGCGTCCACGCCTTCCAAGCTTGGCGCGACAACCCTAGATTGCCGCATCCCATTCGCTGCGGTAGTGGGCCACGCCGGACGCCCCGCGCATGCTGGTTTCGTCGAGGACGAGGATCATGAAGGTGTCGTCGGGCACGTCCCACTTGCATCGGATGCCATGCCCGGCGGCCGGCTCGAACCCAAACCGGGGGTAGTAGCCGGGGTGGCCGAGGACTACCACGAAGGGGCACGGCGTTTGCCGGAGGACGGCCAGCCCGGCGCGGACGAGTTCGCTGCCGATTCCCCGGCCCTGCCACTCGGGCAGAACCGCCAGCGGCGCAAGGCCCATGCCCGACCGTTCGCCACGGTCTTCACCCTCGAGCCGAACGGGGCTGAAGAGGACGTGGCCGACCACAGCGCCCTCGACCACCGCCACCAGCGAAACGAGCCCTTCGGACGCGCCCCGAAGCTGTTCGATCACGGCACCCTCGACGGTCCGGCCGAATGCTCGGTCGTTGACGTTGCGGATCGCCGCGACGTCGTCGGGTTGCTCTCGCCGGATGTCGGCCACGTTGCGTCCTCGCTATCGCCAGCCGAGTTCCGGCGCCACGAACTTCAGAATGCTCTCGATGGCGTGAGCGTTGTACTCGACCCCAAGCTGGTTCGGAACGGTGAGCAGTAGCGTATCCGCCGCCTGGATCGCCGTGTCACCGGCGAGCTCCTTCACGAGGACGTCCGGCTCGGCGGCGTAGGACCGCCCGAAGATGGCCTTGGTCTGCGCATCGAGGTAGCCGACCTGATCCGACGCCTGATTGCCGCGCCCAAAGTACGCCCTGTCGCGGTCGTCCACGAGCGCGAAGATGCTGCGGCTGACCGACACCCGCGGCTCGTGCTCGTGCCCGGCGGCGGTCCAAGCCTCGCGGAATAGGCGGATCTGCTCGGCCTGGAGCTCGTGGAACGGTATGCCGGCGTCCTCGGTCAGGAGCGTAGACGACATCAGGTTCATGCCCTGCCGGCCCGCCCATTCGGCCGTTGCACGGGATCCGGCGCCCCACCAGATCCGGTCGCGCAGCCCGGGCGAGTGCGGTTCCGGACGAAGCAGGCCGGGCGGGTTCGGGAACATCGGGGAGGGGCTGGGTTCGGCGAAGCCGGCGCCGGCGAGTGCCTCGAGGAAGACCTCCGTGTGGTCGCGGGCCATGTCGGCGTCGGTTTTGCCCTCCGGCGGCTGATAGCCGAAGTACCGGAAGCCTTCGATGACCTGCTCGGGCGAGCCGCGGCTGATTCCGAGCTGCAGGCGACCGCCGGCGATGAGGTCGGCAGCGCCGGCATCCTCGACCATGTACAGCGGATTCTCGTAGCGCATGTCGATGACCGCCGTGCCGATCTCGATGCGCTTGGTTCGGGCGCCGATCGCTGCCAGGAGCGGAAACGGCGACGCCAGCTGTTGAGCGAAATGGTGAACCCGGAAATAGGCGCCGTCGCCTCCGATCTCCTCGACCGCCTCGGCCAGCTCGATCGACTGTAAGAGCGCGTCCGACGGCGAACGCACCTGCGAATGCTGCGACGGCGACCAATGGCCGAACGAGAGGAAACCGATCTTCTTCATCCCCGAATTCTAGGGACGACTGTCGCCCTTCCCCTCAGGAGCAGGTGCTGGTGCCACGCAACGGGATCTTCCGGAGACGAGTTCTAGCCGGCGACGTTGAACAGGCGGCCGACGAGGAAGCCGACGCTTCAGTCCCGCCGACCGCCACGGCCAGGACGGCCTCGTGAATTGATGCCGCGGTGGTGCTCGGTGCGTGGTGCGGCCGGAGTCGCGGCGCGCTTCGACGTGGCCCGGACGGCACGACCTAGCTTCGTGGCCGCCGGACGGTCCGGCCCGGGTTTCATCGACACCCTACGAGACCAGGACTCCAGGTTCGCCGGTCACAGGCACCTTCGGCCGGATGAGGGCCGTGATTCTGGCCAGCTCGTTGAGCATGGCGTCGGCGGAACTGTTCATCTGGTCGCTGGGACGAACCGCGCCCGATTCGTCGATGAACTGCGTGAAGAACGGCAGGTTCACCGACTCGGCGACCGGAACCATCTTGAGGGCCGTCACGACCTGCTTGAGCTGCTGGACCGCGCGGGTTCCTGCGGCCACGCCGCCATAGCTCAGGAAGCCGACGGCCTTGTCCGCCCACTCCAGGGCGAGGTAGTCGATTGCGTTCTTGAGTACGGCGCTGTAGCCGAAGTTGTACTCGGGCGTGACGAAGACGAAGGCATCCGAGCGCTCGACCGTGTGGCTCCAGTCGATCGTGTGCTGGTGGACGTACTGGTGGAGGCGTGGCATCGCCGGCTCGTCGAGGAATGGCAGTTTGAGCTGCGCCAGATCGACGAGCTCGACCTCGAAGCCACCCTGGCTGATGGCCCGCGACCTGAACCAGGCCGCGAACTTGGGGCCGACGCGACCCGGGCGGGTGCTGCCGATGACGATGCTGAGGGTGGGCCTGGGAGCGGTCGAGGCGTCGTTCATTCGGCCGCAACCGCGACTGGGGCCTCCGGCAGCGTTTCGACCGCCTTCGGCTCCTCGATCATCTCGTTGAACAACGCATGTGAATTGAGCACGGCCTGGCGCAGGTCTTCGGTGTTGGCCTGGCCGGCGGCGTCGCGAAGCGTGAGCTCGTGCGCGGTGCGGTAGTGGTCGAGGATCGCGGGATGGTCCACAGAGACGTCGGCGGAGCGCTGCGCGTAGTCGCTCTCCGGGTAGCCACGAGCGGCCATGACCCGCCCGACCAATTCGTCGGCCTGTTGAACTGCGGTCGATGGGTCGTCCACGAAGGTGGCCTGCATGACCTGCCACTCGTCGTTGAAGCTCTTGCCCTCATCGGCCGTCAGCGGCTTGATATGGAAGCTCGTGACTCGTTTCTGACGGCTCGCGAGCTCGTCTTCCGCTCGGCGAACGTCGCCCTTCTCGGCCACGGTCCGGTCGTACTCGGGCCCGAACCGCTCCCGGAGCTGCTGACTCCGCTGGTCCGAATCAATCCGCTGTCGACCTCGCTGAGCTGAGTAGAAACGCGCGGTCACCAGGAGGATCGCCACGATCGCGACCGCGGCGACAATCAATGCGGCAGTAGGCATGTTGAATTCCTCGTGTGGTCCAGCCCGGGGTGCGTTTCACCGGGCCGCAGCGTCCTGGCTCGAGACCAGTCTGGTATCGAGACGCCGCCTGATCGCTCACGCTAGGCCCAAGCCGGCGGGCCCGCGAGGATGGAAACCCCCGACCCCCGGATCAGGCTGCGGGCGAAGGTGGATTTCGGTGCCGCGCCGGGTCGAGCCTCACCGCGATGACGCCGGATGTTCAGGAGCCCGGCCGTAGCCGGGCTCCAGTTGCGAGGTCCGAGGAAGGGGCTAGACGGCAGGGGCCGCGACTGCGCGGGTTCCGTCGGCGCCGACAGGTCTGGTATTGCCCGAGGTGATCGGAGCGGGACTGAAGCCCTTGAAGGTCAGCCACAGGCCCAGGAACGCCTCCCAGATGACTTCTGGGACGGTCAGGATGCCCTGCGGCGTGGACTGCTGCGGGATCAGGCCCATCAGAACGGCGACACCCGAAGCGGCGAGAAGCGGACCACCGATGACGCCGAAGAGCGCCATGCGGCGTGACACCAGGCCGGATCGGTACATGAGGTAGCCCAGGATGAGCCCGGTTCCGACGCCGTCGGTCAGGCCGGGGCCGAGCAGGAAGGTCCAGTCATGGATCGAGTGGAGCGCCTTGCCGATCAGCAGGAGCGAGCCCGCATCCGCGCTATCAGCCCCACCCCGGCGCAACGTCACGATTGCCAGCAGGCTGAGGAGGCCGATCAGGATGAACGTGCACTCGACGAGCCTCGCTGCCACATAGGCCAGGGCGAGGCCTTCGTTCTGCTTCTTGAGGAGCGGAAACAGGACTGTGGCGCAGCCGATGTTGGTGACGATGAGCAGAAGCTCGAGGAAGGCACCCGCGAAGACTCGCGTGTCGGCGCCGGAACTGGTGATGTAGTTGGGGTCGCTCAGGACCGGACCGTAGATCATCACGCCCGCGATCGAGGTGATGAACGTGAGGATGAACAGCACGCCCACGGCAAGGGCGGTCTTTCTCGTTGAGTCCACTGATACTCCTTTTCCTGTGGGGGCGTTCCGATTCGGGCCGGAAGCCTATAGATCGCCGGCCGGGCTCCTCGCGGCGACGCGCTGACGGGCTACTTGTGCGCCGAAACCTGTGCCACGGGCTGGTTTCCGGTCTGCCTGCTGGGCGACACTCGCTAGGGAGTCCCACCAGGTGGCAAGACCTCGATTGCTCAGAACTCGCTCAGATCAAGAGGGTCAAGAAGGCGGTTGGCCACCTGACTCTCTGGTGCGACCGATTCGTCCGAGATGGGTGTCCTGGAAGGAGCTCGGGAGCTTGAGCCCATAGCCCAGCGCGCGGTCCATTCCCACATGAGCGATCAGGATCGCGGCGGCGAGCTGGACCGACGGCCAGGCCAGCCAGGTTCCGAGCCCCAGGGCAAGGAGGCCGGGTACCCAGTTGTGGAGCAGGTTGTATGTGAAGGCGCCAACTCGCGGGCCAGCCAGATAGCCGACTGCCGAGACGTCCGGCAGCAGGATCAGCGGGACGACAAATAGCCAGTTCCCGCCGCTTGCCCCGAACAGCGCGAGGCCGGCCGCGAATGCCGCGACACCCTCGAGTCGGAGCCACTCACGGACGGCGCCGTTGGTCATGCCCACTGAGCTCGCCGGTGTAGCTGCGGGGGCCGTGCGCGGGAGGACTGTGGCCGCGGTCTTGCCGTAGCTCATCCGGTTCGCTCCATTCGTTGTGTGTCCGCGATGAACTTGAGCCAGGCCGGTCGCCGACCACAGGCGGTCGGGACCTTTCGGACGGGCCGGGCATCGCCGAGCGTGATCGGCTTGCCGCGTGAGCGATGTTCGGGAATCTGGGCATCGTCTGCCCACAGGTCCGCCTGCTGGGCGACACTCCTCATCCAGTCCCGCCACGTGGTGTAACAGCGAGCCATACGAAGCCTTCGTTGCGTGAGGCACGGAAGAGGCGCGACAATCTCGCCGTCTCGATCGTGGCCACGATGGTCACGCCGTCGGCAGCGCGGAAAGGATCGCAAGCAGATGGGGGACTTGCTCCCGACCCGAAACCGTCTGCTCGCTGCGCTGCGAAGCGCCGACCCGTCTGCAGAAGCACAGCTGCGGCAGGGCATGGAATCGGTCGAGCTGGCGCTGAACGAGAACGTGATGGGACCGGACCGGCCGATCGGACACGTCTACTTCCCGGAAACGGGGGTGCTGTCCCAGATCATGCAGATGCGCAACGGCGCAGCTGTCGAGGTCAACCTCGTCGGGAGTGACGGTATGGCGGGACTCGCCGTCTACCTCGGAAGTGCCACTTTTCCGATGGAGGTCTCATGTTCGGCGCCCGGGACCTTCCTGCGGATGCGGTCGGCCGATTTTGCGGCCGAGGTCGCCCGGAATCCGCCGTTGCTCGACGTCCTGCACGGTTACACCCAGGCCGTACTGGAGATACGAGCCCAGGCGATCGGCTGCGACCGGTTCCACGCCGTGGAAGCTCGAGCCGCTCGATGGCTGCTCGAGATGGACGACCGCGTACCGCAAGACGAGTTCATGATGACCCACGAGTCACTGGCGCTGATGCTTGGGGTTCGCCGCCAGACCGTGTCCGCGGTGGCGTCTCACTTCTGCCAGCAAGGCTTGATCGTCTACCGTCGGGGCTTGATCGAGATCGTCGATCGGCTCGGGCTCGAGGGCGCGAGCTGCGAGTGTTACGGATTCATCCGTGACGAGTTCGCCCGATTGGTCGGGCCGCCCGTTCCGCGGGCAAGCAAGGTCACGCGAGCCTCCGCATTGCCTCGGCCGGCGTGACGAGCGGGCGCACCTCCGCCTCCGAGTAGTAGGGGCGCCAGGCCGAGAACACCGCCTCGAAGGCGTCGAGGTCGGGCGCCTCCCAGACGCTGAAGCCGACCGCCGGATCCTCGGCGAGGCAATAGGTCTCGCCTCGTATCGCGCTCCTGTCGAGAGCCCCGGTCTGAAGCTTCCTGCCGAACTCGGCCATCTTCCCGACATCCACTCGAACCCGAACCTGAAAGAGCATTCCCGGCCTCCTGTTTGGCGGCGACGCTATCCAGGCGTCGAGCCGCTCGCCTGGTTAGTGCCCGCGGGAGGCAGTTCGTTTCACTTCGTGCCGAATATGGCGAATCGCGTGCTTTCGAGGGCGGCCGCGATGCCGGCCGCCGGGTCGGGGAGCGACCGATAGAGTTCGACTTCGTCGGCGAAGCGTCGCAGGTCGTCGGCCACACTGCCGGTGTCTACCTTGCGCCGGTAGGGAGCGATGAGGTGCCGTGCGAGCGAGAACTCGATCATGTTCGCGCACTCGCAGTGCACTCCGCCGAGCAGAGCGCAATTCCGGCAAAGGAACCGGCGCATGCTCGACCGCGCCCGCGACAGGAGGATGCGCACGGCGTTCTGGCTCTTGCCCATGACCGAGGCGACATCCGCGATCGGCAAGTCGTTCAGGACGTGGAGCACGAACACGCAGCGTTGGCTCCGCGGCAGGCATTGGACGAGGCCGATCAGACAGCCCTCCCTCACTTCGGCCAGGTAGAAGCGGCGCTCGGGGTCGGAGTAGGTGGACGCCGGCGGCAGGGCGTGTTCCTCGATGATCGCCTCGAAGTCCTCGAACGTGAGCTCCCGAAGCCGTCGGGCGCGTCTGAGGCAGAGGTTGCGCGCGATCGCGGTCAGCCACGTCAACGGGGCGGCATCGTCGCGATACGTGTCGGCCCGGGCGAGGGCGACGATGAACGACTCCTGCACGACGTCGAGCGCGGCGTCCCTGTCGCCCAGCATTCGATACGCGAAGGCGTATAGGCGGCCGGAGCAAGCCTCATAGAGTTGCTCGACGTCCAGCGAGGTTCCGGCAGTCATGGCGGGGAGGATACGGGACCGCATCGACGTGTTCACGCGGATCGGGCACGGTTATGATTTCGGCACGAAAAGGCTCGCTTCGACCGACGGCACTCCTACACGCGTGCCGAGTTGAACGCCTTGCGAGAGAGTCTTCGGGGGAGGGCATCATGAAGCCGAGAAGATCTCGATCCGCCGCCGCGCTGGCCTGCTGTTTCGTACTTCTCCTGTCGGGGTGTGGTCCCCAATCCTCGCCGGGGCAATCCTCGCAGTCCGGCGGTGCCGGTCCGTCCGGAAACGGGCAGGGCTCCATTGGCCTCGGGTCGCTCGGCTATACGGTCGATGAAGGCCGGAAGAAGAGCGGAACCTTCGATGTCAGCACGGGGCTGGGGTTCGTCCTCGGGGCCGAGGACGCCGGCGGCTATCAATGGAACCTCTACATTCCCCCGGGCGCACTGTGGGACAACCAAACCATCACTATCACTCCCTTTGCCACGATCGATACCTCCCGATCGGATGCCAAGATAATCAGCGGCGTCCGGCTTGGGCCGGACGGTCTTCGGTTCAACAAGGCGGTCAGTCTGACCGTCATACCTCCAGACCTCAGTTCCGGAGCCGGACTCATCTTCTCCTTCAATCAGGACGGATCGGATGTGTCTTTCGCGCCAACTGCAGGCTCGAAGGGGATTTCCCTCGGCTGGCTCTGGCATTTCAGCGCGGCCGGATACGCCATTCGGAACAGACTCGACATGTGGGTCATCGAGAACCTGGCCCGGACGAGATACGTCAAGGCGATGGACGAAGCCAAGAAGTTCCTCAAAGAGGGGAGCGTCCCCTCGCCCGAGGGCGCTCCGCTGATCAGCATGTACTGCCGCGGCACTGAGAAGAACCCGGAACAAAACGAAGCCTACGAATGGGCGAAGAGTTTCGTGTTTCCGTACGAGGAATACCTCACGCCCCTGTTGGAAGCAAATAAGGTGATGGAACGGGTTGGCCTGCATGACCTGAAAGACACCGAAGTGGTGGATACGGCCTTAGCCATCACCAAGAAGATGGAGGTCGTCCTGAAGCAACTGGGCGATCAAGCTCAACAAAAGGATGATCCGCCGGATCGGCTGAGTGCGGTGATCAAGGCCGAGTCGATCGTCAACAGCTATGTCGAGTTCCTCGGCGGCGATTCCCTGCTGTACCCCGAATCCGTGGCGTCATGGTCTTCAACGCTCACGAAGTACTACTTCAAGAAACTGCGCCAGAACCACGACTATCGGGTGTACCCGACCATCCTGAAGCTCGATCACGATACGGTGCTGCTCGGCGGCCCCAGTATCTTGGATAACATCATCTCGGCGATGACCTTCGAGGTGCACATCGATACCAGCTTCTCCGCCAAGTGGATCACCGGCGGGAAGACGATTCAGTCCGGCGATGTTGTGCAAGCCGCAGTCGTGAAGGATGTCAGGCAATCGATCGTCCCCTCTGAGGCCTTGTGGGGCGATATCGATAACCTGACCATGACCTCCAAGTCCGGAACCTATTGGGACGACACCAATGGAACGACGTCGCTGGCCGGGATGCAGGATGTCAGCACGATGTGGATGAAGAACTGGGACGCTTGCGTGACCAATACCTTTGACGTCGTGTTGGGAGCGATGTTCGGACAGAGCGCCAGCAAGTCCGGAACCATCGCCGGAACTGCGGCCGCGCTGAGCCTCGAGAAGTACTGGTGGAAGAGCGCGGGCACCGGCGCATTCATCATTTCGGTCCCGATCAAGAACCTGGACCCCAACATGGGCGAAGTCACTATTAGCGGCTCCGGGACCAAGGACAACGGCAACTTCAAATCCACCGGGAAGATCCACATCACGCTCAAACACACGCCCCAGTAGGTGCATTGCCGGGTCTCGCGCCCGGGCAGTCACTCCGCCTGAGCGCCCCACGACCGCCCAGGGTGCTGTGTAGAATCGCCTCGAAGTCACGACTCAGTCGTTGAACAGGAGGAGGGGCACGGTGGCCGGAGGCCAGTTCGGGAGCGGTTCAGGTGCGCCCGGGATGGGCAATCCGCAGGGATCTCAGCCGCCGTATGGGCAGCCGCCGTACTACCCCGCGCCGGGCGCCAACTGGGCCGCGCAGCCCATTGTCCCGGAGCCGGTTCGCAAGGCTCGCCGTCGATCCCGGATATACGCCACGATCTTCATCGTGAGCTGCCTGGTCATCATCCCGTTGGTCCTGTTCTCCGCCTACCTCAGCTACGTGGAGGTCACGCGGTCGGCCAGAACGGACCCGACGAGCGTCACTGAGGTGGTCGCCTACGAAGGCGCCATGCACAACCACATCAGCTACCACACCACGTACACCTGGCAGGCGGGTGGGGTCACGTACAGCGGCTTCCAGCAGCGCCGCGACCAACACTACTGGCAGGATCCGGCCTTCATCTGCTACGACCCGAACAACCCGAGTTCGGGGGAATTGGCCTACCCGGGGCAAACGGGGTGCGGGGCGACGGAACTCCAGTGGGGCCCGGAAGTCTGGGTCGGGAACATCGTGCTCATCGTGCTGATGATCCTGGTGCCGGCCATCTCGTTCGTGAAATGGCGCAAGTGGCGGGTCCTGGCCAGGCAACTAAGCGCGACTGCCTAGGCGACGGAGCAAGGGTTCCGGCCCGGTAGGTTCAGGGAGTCGGCGGCTGCCACGGGGTCGCTGCGGCCGCGCCCTTCGCGACCACTACGAATGAGTCCGCGGTTGCGGAAAGCCACGGGCTCACGGTTCCGTCCGGCCACTTGACCCGGACCTGGGCCTGCGTGGCCGCGCCGAGCCCCATGTGGGTCCAGCCGAGTTCGCCGCTCGCGTGCCCGCCACCGATCGTCAACTCGCGACGGATCGTCCGCCCTCCGGCCTGAACCTCTATCCACGCCCCGATCGCGTCCGTGTTCGGGAGCATCTGCGATAGCCGGATGCCCAGCCAGTGGCCCATCGGCACCGGGTTGGCCGCGTCGCCGGATCCCACATTGCGCCACAGCCTGGCCGGCGCTTCGTAGAACATTTCCACGAGATCGAGCTGGCCGTCGAGGTTGAAGTCGGCCATTGCCGCCCCCCGGCCGCGGTCGTAATCCACGATGCCGGCCGCCTCGGCGACATCGACGAACGTGCCGTCCGGTTTGCCGAGGAAGAGGGCGCTCGGGTCGCGCGAGGCGTATTCGGGCACGAGGCTGGGGTTGCCCTTGGTGATGAGGAGGTCGATCAGCCCGTCGTTGTTGACGTCCTGGAACTCCGGGTGCCACGAGGTAGACGGCAGCACGTCGCTACCCGCCCCGGGTCGGGCCGAGGTCACGCCCATCTGGAGGGCGATGTCCTGGTAGGTCGGTTGGCCGGGGCCGCCGGTCAGCTGCTGGAGCCTGTTGTCGGCCTGGCTGGTCAGGAAGTAGTCCGGCTTGCCGTTCCCGGCCAGGTCGTAACCGGCTATGCCCATGCCCTGGATCTGGACCGACTTCCAGCCGTCCGCGGCCGAGTAGAGGCTGGGCGTCCGGCCGGGCGCAACGCGCCACAGCTGCTCCTGCCCGCCGATGTAGTAATTGCGGTCGTTCGCGACCCGCAGGTCCCGCTGGCCCGTGCCGCTCCAATCGCTGAAGAGCATCGAAAGTGGGCAAAAGCCGGGCTCCAGGGGAATGGGCGTTGCGAACCTGGTGCCCGACGCGTCGGGGCGGATGAGCACGGGTGAGTCGCAGTCCAGGGAGACTGATCCGTTCGGCCCGAGCGTACGGAAGCGGCCGAAGGCGAGCGTCGGGAGCCGGTTCGCTCCCTCCCAGGTGGCGCTGAAGGCGATCGAGAGGCCCTTGCCGCCGTCGATGCCCCAGGTCTCGTTGGCCGCTTCGAACCGGCAGCCGCCGAGACCCCGCAGGACGACATTGCCGCCGGCCCGTAGAACCGCCAGATCCGGGTTGCCGTCGCCGTCGATGTCGATCGGGTAGGCCCCGGTGACGCCGGTGAGGTCCGTGGCCGGGTCGTGGATCGCGCTGAAGCGCAGCGCGCCGCCGATGGAGCTGTCGTTGCGGTAGAGCATGGCCGGGTTCGCGCCGCCGGACATGTAGATCTCCGGCTTGCCGTCGCCGTTGCAGTCGAAGACCGCCACGCCGCCGCCGGTGTCGTAAGTGGCGTCGCCCGCGTACGTCTGCGCCATCCCCGCCGAGTTGGTCTCGTCGACGAACGAAGGGGTCTGCGACGCACCGCCCGATTGAGAGGCCACAAAGGCGTAGCCGCCGGCCGCCACGACAATCGCGGCCACCGCGACCGCGGCAACGACCGCGCCGCGGCGACGGGTCAACCAGGCTGGTCGTACGGGCGACATATGGCCGGCTTCAGGCAGCGATCTGGCTCACTGGCCGGTCCCGGCCGGCAGCACGGCTACGTTGAGCCAGCGCGCGCCCGTCGCCCGGCGGATGGCAAACGTCTGGGCGAACGGGCTCGACTGGCTCGAAACCAGCTTCCCGCTCAGGTCGTGGGTCTCGTGGGTGACCGTTCCCTTCGCGTCGAAGCCGAGGCTCAGGCCGGTCTGGACACCGAACGGAACGATGAGGGTCACGTTGACCGAGTCGAACTTGTAGACGTCGACGATGCAGGTGCCCGACGTGGAATCGCTCTGCACCCGCGCCTGCATCTCGCGAAGACGGTCGCCGTGGTCCACGGCCGCGAGCAGGTTCGCGTCCGAGCTCAGGAGCGCCGAACCTTCGACCCGCAGGTTCTGGTCCAGGGTGACGAGGAGCTGAGGGGCGTTGCCGGCGATCTCGTGGTCCCAATCCTTGACGGACTGGTTGACCGTGATCTTCGGCAGCGTCTCCGGATTGACCTGCTGCTGCAGCCCGTTCAGGGTCTCGGTCATGTCCCGAGCTGCGGGCGTTCGAGCCGGCGTGCCGGCATAGACGACGCCCGTGCCGACGATGGCCAGGACGAGAGCCATGGTCCCGAGGCTTGCCACGGGGCGGAGCAGGCCGGGGCGGCCGCCGGTCACGAGTCGGTTGCCGAAGGTCTTGAGCGTGTCGCCCGCCGAGCCCTTCTCGGGCAGGAGGCGGTCGAAGATGGGATGGGCGAGGAGGAGGATGGTGAGCCCGCCGAGGAGCGCGACCTTGGTCCCGAACTCGTTGGTCTGTGGTGCCATCAGCAGCGTCGCGGAGACGGCCGCGGCCACGGCGAACACTACACGCGCGACGCGACCGCTCGGCACGGTCGGCGGATCGGTGACCATGAAGAAGGCGTAGATGAAGAGTTCGGGCGAGAAGACGACGATCCGGTAGTAGTCCGCGCCGCACACGGGGGCGAACGCCCAGTTGGCGGTCATACAGTGGCCGGAAACGGCGACGAGCGACTGGAGGATGGCGAACGAGATGAAGAAGGTCACGGACAGGGTCCAGACCTTCGCGCGCCAGATCACGTACGTTCCGCCGACGAGGATGATCGCGTAGGCGATGATCATCCAGATGTTGAGCGGCGCCCACCACAGGTTGAGCGGCTCCAGGCGGGAGTTGCCGAAGATCAAGAACGCGAGCACCAGGCCGACGTTCGACGGATTGAAGACGTTCTTGCCGCGATACCGAATCAAGTACTTCTGGACCAGGGAGAATGCGGCGATGCCGGCAAACATGTAGAGGTCGTTGGTGGCCCAGGGTTGGTTCGCGGGCGTGCCCACGACGCGCATGAGGAGCGCTACGCCGCTGCCCGTCAGGAGGGCACTTCCGGGGAATGCGAAGACGCGGTCACGGCGGAACGTGACGGCGATCTCGATAACCGCGCACGTCAGGACCGCGGCGAGGATCTGCCACACACTCAGGGGCCAGTGGAGCACGAGCTGGCCGAGGGCATGAAGGCTCCAGACGACGGCTGCGATCCCGAGCCGCGGGTCGCGGATGCTCGGCAGGATCACCGGGTACCGGGTGCCGCCCAGCGCTATCGTCCTCTCCGCCACGTCGCCCTCCAGAGTAGTTCCACCGGGGTGATGCTCGATCGGTCGACCCCACCCGTCGTCAACCGCGCCGCCCCCGCCGCGTGGTTGTCCCGGGCGGTCGTCGGCCGCGACAACTATAACGCCGGCGGTGGGCCGATTGCCCCTCGCGCGAGCCCGCGCGCGGCGGCGCCACGGACCGAAAGCGTCTCTCCGTTTCTGCGAGAATCACGGCCATGTCCGCCGCCCCCGCCCTGGCCAATCCCCATCAGGCCGAGCTGGTTGCTGTGCGGCGCCCGGCCTTCTGGCCCATGGTCCGGACGAATATCGTTCTGGGCGTCACGGTATTGGTTTGCTGGCTCATCTTCGGCGGCGACCGGGCCATTCACGCCATCACGACCGAGTGGCGTGTCTCGCTGACGATGGTTTTCGGTTCCCTGGTCGGCGGCGGAACTTCCGAAGGCGGCGGCGCCGTCGGTTTCCCGGTGCTCACCAAGGTGCTCGCCGTTCCGGCGGGCGAGGCGCGCCTCTTCTCCTTCGCCATTCAGAGCGTCGGCATGGGCTGCGCGACCATCTCCATCGTGCGTAACCGCGTGCCCCTCGAATGGCGGGCCATTCGTTTCGGAGCGCCGGCTGCAATGGCCGGTGTTTTCCTGTCCTGCATCCTCCTGGCCCCGCTTCTCCCGGGCCCGACCGTGCGGCTCCTCTTCACCTCGATCCTGGTCGGCCTGGGTCTGGCCCTGTGGATCAGCCGCCGGTTCGCCCCGGACCGGCGCGACCTTATCGGGTTGTTCGGACCGAGCGAGCGCGTCGCGCTGCTGGCGGCCGGCCTGATCGGAGGGCTGCTCTCGGGACTCGCGGCCGTCGGCGAGAACACGATCATGTTCGCTCTGCTGGTTCTGGGCTTCCGGGTGTGCGAGCGCGTCGTGACGCCGACTACCGTGGTGCTTCTCACGATCGTGACCTGGACGGGGTTCGCCACGCATGCGCTGGTGATGAAGGATTTCACGGGCCCGGTCGTTGACATGTGGCTGGCCGCGGTACCGGTCGTGGCGATCGGCGCGCCGACAGGTGCCTTGATTTGCACGCGGATGTCACGCGACGTGATCGTCCGGATCCTCTACGTGCTGATCTCCGTCGAGTTCATCTCGACGGCGCTGCTGGTGCCGATGCAGGGCGGCCAGGGCGTCGTCTTCGTACTCGCGATCCTGGCCTTTTCGATACTCTGCGCCCGGCTCGCCACGTGGCGGCGCTATGGCGTCGCGGACACGCAAATAGCGGCGGTCGGGAGCTCCGGCTAAGCCCGCTGGACCGCCGTCGGTTGGGTCCAGCCCAGGGTTCGCTCGACCGCTTGCTTCCAATGCTCGTATTCGTCGGCCCGCACGGCCGAGTCGATCGCCGGTTTCCAGCGCTTGTCCTCGGCCCACTGGCTGAGCAGGTCGTCCATCGAGCGCCAGAAGCCCACCGCCAGTCCTGCCGCATACGCGGCGCCCAGGGCGGTCGTCTCCGCCACTCGCGGCCGCACGACCGGGACGCCCAGGACATCGGCCTGAATCTGCATCAGCAGGTCGTTCTGAACCATGCCGCCGTCCACGCGGAGCTCGTTCAGGGCCGTCCCGCTGTCGGCGCACATGGCTTCCAGGACCTCGCGTGTTTGCCAGGCGGTGGCCTCGAGTGCGGCCCTCGCCAGGTGCCCCTTGTTCGCAAAGGCCGTGAGTCCGGCTATCAACCCGCGAGCGTCGCTGCGCCAGTGGGGCGCGAAGAGGCCGCTGAAGGCCGGGACGAAGTACACGCCGCCGTTGTCCGGCACGGTCCGCGCCAGCGTCTCCACCTCGGCCGAGGTCGCGATTAGCCCCAGGTTGTCGCGCAGCCATTGCACCAGGGCGCCGGCAACGGCCACGGAGCCCTCGAGGCAGTACGTTGCCGGCCGTCCGGGGAGCTGGTACGCGACGGTGGTGATGAGGCCGTGAGTCGAAGTCACGGCCCGAGTCCCCGTGTTGAGCAGGGCGAAGCATCCGGTCCCGTAGGTGTTCTTCACCGCCCCCGGCTCGAACCCGGCGTGGCCGAACAGGGCTGCCTGCTGATCGCCCAGGACGCCGGCGATGGGCACGCCCTGCAGTGGCCCGGTCGCAGACCCGTAGATTTCGCTGGACGAGCGGGTTTCCGGCAGGATCGACGCGGGGATCCTCATGAGCTCGAGCAATTCCGGATCCCAATCGAGGCGCTTGAGGTCGAACAGCATCGTGCGGCTGGCATTGGTGACGTCGGTGAGATGCAGGCCTCCGTGGATGCCGCCGGTCAGGTTCCATATGCACCACGTGTCTATGGTGCCGAACATGAGCTTGCCGCTCTCGGCACGGTCCCGCGCACCCGGGACGTTGTCGAGAAGCCATTCCACTTTGGGTCCCGAAAAGTAAGTCGCGACGGGCAGGCCGGTCCGCTCCTTGATCATCTCCGCGTGGCCGGCGCGTGTGAGGGCGTCGCAGATGGCCGCCGTGCGGGTGTCCTGCCAGACGATCGCGTTGTGGATGGGCTGCCCGGTCGTCCTGTCCCAGACCACGGCGGTCTCCCGCTGGTTGGTTATGCCGATCGCGGCGAGGTCGGAGACGCGGGCGCCCGCTTCCGCCAGAGCGTCGGCCACCATCGGCCAGATGTTGTTTACGATCTCGATCGGGTCGTGTTCCACCAGCCCGGGCTCGGGCATGATCTGGCGGTGGTCGCGCCGCCCGATCCCGCGCGGCTGGCCGGCTCGATCGAAGAGAATGCAGCGGCTGCTCGTCGTGCCCAGGTCGAGGGCCGCCACCAGGGTCTTTTCCCGTTCCGAGACCACGGTCCTGCTCCTTCCGCGGCCGTGCCATACGAGGCGGCCGCGCCTGCCCGTCTAGGCTCCTGCCGGTACGTCGAACTCCGCGTGGGCCCCGGCGAGGAAGTCCTTCGCGCGGCGCCGAGCTTCGTCCTTTTGCCAGCCCAGATCCGACGCCATGATCTCGGCGACGCGTCCGGCGACGGCCGCCCCGCGGTCGCCCAGATCAAGCGCCGCTCGCGTCCGTCGCGACATGACGTCGTCAACGTCGAGCGCAGATTCGCGGCGCACCGCCCAGGCGACCTCGGCCTCCAGATAAGGGGCATCCACCGACAGCGGCCGCAACAGGTCCAGCTCCGTGCCGAGCTTCGCGACGTCGGGGGCCTCGGTGCCGTACCTCCGGGCCAGGTGCTCGGCGGCGGCGCGGTCCAAGCCCGAGCTCTTGACGATCCCGGCCGGCAGTGCTTCGAGCTCTGCCGCAGAGCCGGCCCCGATCAGGGCCAGGTCGGCGGTAACGCAGGGCCGCTTCTTCGCCTCCGTCGGGCCGAGCGCGGTATTGACGGTTTGCTCGGCCATGAGCCGATAGGTCGTGAACTTGCCGCCGCCGACGCGCACAAGGCCGTTCGTGTCGGTCCGGATGCGGTGTTCGCGCGATGCCTTGACCGTCGATCCGGGCGCGCCGCCCGGGTCGCTGGCGAGCGGCCGGATGCCGGTGTAGGCGGAGAGGACGTCGGCGCGGGTAAGGCCGACGTCGAGCGTGCGGTTGACGTTGTCGAGGATCTCATCGACCTCCGCGGCAGACGGCCTGGGGTGGTCGACGCCGCCGCGATCCGCCACGTCGGTTGTGCCGATGACCCAGCGGTCCGGCCACGGCACCAGGAAGCAGACGCGGTGCGGGATCCGGAGCGTCAGTCCGAAGTCGCTCTGGATGCGGTCGCGACGGACGACGATGTGGGTTCCCCGGCTGGGCAGGATGGCGCTGCGAGGAGTCGGGAACGGCCCGTCGGCGAGTCCGGACCAGGCTCCGGTGGCGTCGATCACGCGCTCCGCCTTGATGTCGAATTCGTGGCCCGAGATCTGGTCGCGCGCGACGCAGCCCGAGATGCGGCCGCTCTCCTCGATGGCCCGCACAGCTCGGACGCGCGTCGCCGCCACGGCCCCGCGAGCCTGCGCCGTCCTGGCCACGGTCACGACGTATCTGGCGTCGTCCTCCTGGCCGTCGTGGTAGATGAAGGCGCCGCGCAGACCCTCTCGGCGGAGGGATGGGACCGCCGCAAGTGCTCCGGCGGCGGAGAGGTGCTTGTGAAATCCGCCGTCGGCAGAGGCGCCGAGCAGGTCATAGAGCGTCAGCCCGGCGCCGTAGAACGGTGTGTTCCAGAGCCCGCCGTAGACCGGGAATACGTACGGTTCGAGATGGACCAGGTGCGGCGCGATGCGCAGCAACCGGGCCCGTTCGCGGAGGGCTTCGCGGACCAGTCCGAATTGAAACTGCTCCAGGTAGCGAAGCCCGCCGTGGATCAGTCGGGAAGATCTGCTACTCGTTCCGACCGCGAAATCGCCGCTCTCGATCAGGGCGACGCGCAATCCTCTCGATGCCGCGTCCAGGAGTACGCCGCATCCAGTTATGCCCCCGCCCACAACGACGAGATCCCAGCGCGTGTTGGCGAGGAGCTCGAGTTGCGTGCGCCGGGCATCCGCTGCGTTCGGCAGTTCCGATCTCGACTCGGGCATCTGCAGTCCACCGACCTTCCTAGCGATGAGCGTTCTGAAGCGTCGCGATGAAGATACCCGCGAAGACGCGACCGGGCTATGGCCCGACCTGCGATTCGGGCGGACGCGTCCCGTGAGCTGCCTGCGCCTCGCCCGGCCGGCTCGGATATTCTGACCCGATGATCCAGACTGCGAGGACGAACGCCATGTCGCCGGAGTCTCACGTCGCCGACAGCCACGACTTGATCCGCGTCCACGGCGCCCGCGTGAACAACCTCAAGGATGTCGGCCTCGATATCCCGAAGCGCCGTCTGACCGTCTTCACCGGCGTCTCCGGATCGGGCAAGAGCTCGCTCGTGTTCGACACGATCGCCGCGGAGTCGCAGCGGCTGATCAACGAAACCTACAGTGCCTTCCTGCAGGGTCTCATGCCGACGCTGGCAAGGCCGGAGGTGGACGTCCTCGAAGGACTCACGACCGCGATCATCGTTGACCAGGAACGGATGGGCGCCAACGCCCGCTCGACCGTCGGCACCGCCACCGATGTGAACGCGATGCTCCGAATCCTGTTCAGCCGGCTCGGGCAGCCCCACGTCGGCTCGCCCAAGGCCTACTCCTTCAACATCGCGTCGGTCAGCGGGTCGGGTCGGATTTCGTTCGACAAGGGCGACGCCAGGAAGACCGAGACGCGCTCGTTCAGCGTTGCCGGCGGCATGTGCCCGCGATGCGAGGGCATGGGCTCGGTGACCGACATCGACCTGTCGCAGCTTTACGACGACACCAAGTCGCTCGCCGACGGCGCGCTCACCATCCCGGGCTACACGCCGGGCGGCTGGAACTACCGGCTCTACACGTTCTCCGGTTTCGTTGACCCCGACAAGCCGATCCGCGACTACACCAAGCAGGAGCGCCAGGACTTCCTGTACAAGGACCCGGTCCGGATGAAGATCGAGGGCATCAACATGACCTACGAGGGTCTGGTGGGGAGGATCCAGAACTCGTATCTGTCCAAGGATGTGGAGGCCATGCAGCCGCACATTCGGGCCTTCGTCGAGCGGGCGGTCACGTTCACGAGCTGTCCCGACTGCGGCGGCACCCGCCTCAACGCGGCCGCCCGGTCCTCGAAGATCAATGGCATCAGCATCGCCGATGCGTGCGAGATGCAGATCAGCGATCTGGCCCAATGGGTCCGCGACGTCGAGGAACCGTCGGTGGCGCCGCTCCTGGCGGCTTTGCGCGAGAGCCTCGACTTCTTCGTGGAGATCGGCCTGGGCTACCTCTCGCTCAGCCGTTCGTCGGGCACGTTGTCGGGCGGTGAGGCCCAACGCGTCAAGCTGATCCGGCACCTTGGTTCGTCGCTCACCGACGTCACCTATGTCTTCGACGAGCCGACCATCGGCCTCCACCCCCACGACATCGCGCGGATGAACGAGCTGCTGCTGCGGCTCCGCGACAAGGGCAACACCGTGCTCGTCGTGGAACACAAACCCGAGACGATCGCGATCGCCGACCATGTCGTGGACCTCGGCCCCGGCGCGGGCGTGGCCGGCGGCAGCATCTGCTTCGAGGGCACGGTTGACGGGCTTCGGGCAAGCGGCACTCTGACCGGGCGGCATCTGGACTACCGGGCATCCGTCAAGCCGGCCGTGCGCAAGCGGTCGGGCGTGCTCGAGGTGCGCGGCGCCGACCTACACAACCTCCAGAACGTGAACGTGGACATTCCGCTCGGGGTGCTGGTCGTCGTCACAGGCGTCGCCGGCTCCGGCAAGAGTTCGCTGATCCACGGCTCGGTGTCGTGCCTCGATGGCGTCGTCTCGGTGGACCAGGTGGCGATACGCGGTTCCAGAAGGAGCAATCCGGCGACATACACGGGCCTCCTGGACCCGATCCGCAAGGCATTCGCGAAGGCCAACGGCGTGGATGCGGCCCTGTTCAGCGCCAACTCTGAAGGAGCCTGCCCCAACTGCAACGGCGCCGGAGTCATCTACACGGACCTTGGGATCATGGCCGGCGTCGCCACCACTTGCGAGGAATGCGAGGGCAAGCGGTTCGGGGCAGCGGTGCTGGAATACCACCTCGGCGGCCGCGACATCACCGAGGTGCTGGCGATGTCGGTGGCCGAAGCCGAGCAGTTCTTCGGCGCCGGCGAGGCCCGCACTCCCGCCGCTCACGTGATTCTGGGCCGCCTGGCGGACGTCGGGCTCGGCTACATCAGCATCGGCCAGCCGCTCACCACGCTCTCCGGCGGCGAGCGGCAGCGGCTTAAGCTGGCCACTCACATGGCCGACAAGGGCGGCGTCTACGTCCTCGACGAGCCGACGACCGGCCTCCACCTCGCCGACGTCGAGCAGTTGCTCGGCCTGCTCGACCGGCTGGTGGACTCGGGCAAGTCGGTCATCGTGATTTCGCACCATCAGGCGGTCATGGTCCACGCCGACTGGATCGTAGACCTCGGCCCCGGGGCCGGCCACGACGGCGGCCGGATCATCTTCGAGGGGACTCCCGCGGACCTCGTCGCCGCCCGCTCCACCCTGACCGGCGAGCATCTCGCGGCGTACGTGGGCGCCTGATCGCGGCTCGGACGTCTTTGGTGCTGGGCCGCACCGTGTAGGGTCATTCCACGGAAGTTCAGGTGGACCCAGGGCGTCGGAGGCCCATAATCTCGGTCATGAACTGGCTGCGCGCCGCCCACAAAGTGGCCGAGATGCAGAGCCCTCGAGCTTGCTCGCGGTGCGGTACGGTCGTGGCCGTCGATGCCGGCGCGTGCGGCAATTGTGGCTTGCCGCGAGGAGCGTGGGCCACGTACGAGAGTTCGCGCGCCGAGCATGGCCGGGCGCAAGCGAGCGAGCCTGTCCCCGCGCCGCGATGGCATGGCCGGATCTGTGTCTGCGGTGCCGTGCTGGCGCCCGACGCCTACTCGTGCGGCCAATGCGGGCGATTCGGCATCGAGCTGCTCGCCGCGACCGCCGGTTCATCGGCCGGCCCCGGCCGGCAGCGTTCGAAATCCAGCTTCGCCGCGCCGCCGCTGGTCAGGAAGTCGGCCATCGTCGGCTATCTCGCGGCGGCCGCCGTCCTCGGGACCGTCGCCCTCGCGCTCGGGACGGCCGGATCGGCGGGAGCCCCGAGCCGATCGGCCACGACGGGTCAGGTGGCGGCAGCCGGCGGTACTCACATCGCCGATGCGTCGGCCCGGCCATCCCTGGCTGCCGTCGATGGCCCGACCTCATCCGCCGTTGCCTCCGGCTCGACGGCCGACGCGGCTCCGACCGGCCTGCCAACCGCAACCGCTGCGCGCCCGGTGCCGACGGCCACCGTCGCCGGGCCTCCCGCGCCCACGCCCACGGCTGTGCCCTCTGCAACGTCCGCCCCGACGTCCACGGCGGCGCCGACGGCGGCGCCCACCGACCCTCCGATCTTCGTCTCGATCACGGTATTGCCCGACGTGGTGACGGCCAACTCCACCGTAACGCTCGGGGCGGTGACCGTGCCGGCTGCGTCATGTCAGGCCAAGGTCAAGTACCACTCCGGGAAGCTGTCGCTGGCTCCGGGCTTCAAGAAGAAGCAGACCGCCGACTCGGCCGGCAGGGTCTCATGGGTCTGGACGGCCGACGCCGACATCGGCACGTCAACGGCCACGGTCAGCTGCAAACTGAAGGGCAACTCGGCCAGCAAAGACAAGATCTTCGTCGTTATCTGACCGCCGGCTGGTCGCTCAGCCAGGAAGCGATGTCGCCCGCAGATGGGATGCGGCCGGCCGAGACGACTCTCCCGTCGATGACCAGGCCCGGCGTGCTCATGACGCCGCGGGCGACGATTTCTCCGGGATCGGTGACGTGGACCACGTCCGCCTCGACGCCGGCGATCGCCGCCGCTTCACGGGCGTTGGCAGCCAGGCGGTGGCAGTTGGGGCAGCCGGAGCCGAGGACTTCGATCGTTCGCATTGAATGGTCTCCTTGATCAGGCGGGCCGGATTCGTTCCATGACCGCCGTGAGGCGGGATCGATAAGCATCGTTGAAAGAGGCTTCCACCTCGCCGAGTGGGTGGACTGGCACGAGGTCCATGACCTCGGCCGGAGTCAGCCCGGAGCTCGCCATGGTGTCGAGAGCGCCGCGGGTCATTCGATCGACTGCCGCCGCAGCGGCTTCGTCCGAAAGGCCAAATGAGGCTGCGAGGTCGCGGAGGCCGTACAGCTGGAACCACAGGTACGTCGGGCCCATCGCCGAAGTGACGGCGTACGCCTCGATAGTCGGCTCATCGACGATCGGCGCCTCGCCGAGCGGCGCGAACAGGTCCAGGACGAGTTGGCGGGCGGACGCATCCAGGTCTGGGCCGAAGGCGATCGGGTTGTAGCCGGCCCCAACGATCGAAGGCGCATTGGGGTTGGCTCGGGCGATCCGATCGAACCCGCCGAGCAGCGCGCGCAGCCGTTCGATTGTGACCTTGGGCGCCAGCGACACGACGACGGCATTGGACCGGAGCGCGGCTCCGAGGCCGACCAGACCCTCCGCGAAGGCCGCAGGATGGAGCCCGATGAACACGATCTGCTGTCCAGCCGCCGCGCAGTTGTCGCCTATGCATGTTTCGATGTTCGGAAAGCGCGACTGCAGCGCTGCGAGCACTTCCTCGTTCGGGTCGCTCACGACGACTCGAGGCGGTATCGCGTCCGCGCGACTCCAGCCCTCGAGCATGATCCGGGCGATCCTTCCGCCCCCGACGAAACCGACCGACTCGGCGCGCATTGACTTGTCCCTTTCCTAATGGCCGCGGGCAGCGCGGGCTAGCCGACGAGGAAGTTGAAGATGTAGCCGACGGCCACGATCCCGGTGCCGACGACTCCGATGAAGATCGCCAGAAGAGGCAGCTTCATGACGCGCCGCAGGATCACGAACTCGGGCAGGCTGATTGCTGTAACGGCCATCATGAAAGCGAGAGTCGTTCCCAGAGGCATGCCCTTGCCGAGGAGGGCCTGGACGATCGGGATCGTGCCGGCGGCGTTTGAGTACATTGGAACGGCGAGCAGGACGACGATCGGGACGGCCAGGGGGTTGGATCGCCCGCCGATTGCAGCCACCACGTCGGTCGGCGCGTAGCCGTGAATGAGCGCCCCCAGCGCAATCCCCGCGAGGAGAAATGGGAATAGCTTGCGGACCAGGTCGCGGGTGTAGGCCCAGGCGTCGGAGAGCCGGTCGGACCAGGTGAGGTGTATCTCGAGCGGGCCGACGGCCGGAGCATGCAGCTTCCACACGTAGTCTTCGACGTATCTCTCGAGGCCGAGGCGGCCGATGACAAGCCCCCCGACGACCGCGACGGTGAGACCGGCGGCCATGTAGACAAGCGCGATGCCGGGACCGAAGAGGCCCCACAGCATTACGAGCGCGACTTCGTTGACCATCGGCGAGCTGATGAGGAACGCGAAGGTGACGCCCAGCGGAACGCCGGCCTCGACGAAGCCGATGAAGAGAGGCACCGCGGAGCACGAGCAGAATGGCGTGATCACGCCCAGCCCCGCGGCGGCGAATGAACCCGGCACCAACCCGCGTCCGGCGAGGACCGGCCGAATTCGCTCGGGCGGGAAGAAGCCGCGGATCAGCGTGACGACGGTCACGATGCCGGTGAGCAGCAGCAGGACCTTGGGCATGTCTTCGAGGAAGAACCCGACTGCGGCGCCGAGATGTGTGTCGGGGTCGAGGCCCAGCACGGAGTAGGTGAGCCAGTCGGCGGCCGGGGCCTCGAGGATCCAGGCCGCCAGCCAGGCCGCGGCGGCCGCGGCGGCCACCACCGGAAGCGGAATAGTAGGGCGGCGAATGGCCAGCGTCGTCATTTGAGCAAGTCCGTCAGGCAGGCGAGGGCCGCGGCGCATGACTTGTCGTCGCGCTCGTAGAAGATCCAGCGGGCGTCTCCGGAGTGGCGCACCGCTCGAACCAGGCCCGCGTCGCGTAACCGTGCGAGATGCATCGACACGTTGTTCTGCCGTTCGTCCAGGGCTGCGGCCAGCTCGCACACGCAGCACGGTCCGTCGGCCAGCAGGCTCAAGATTGAGGCCCGCGTCCGGTCGGCGATGAGCGAGGCCACGGCAACAACGGCGGAGACATCCGGCGCCGGCAGCGTCAGGCGAGGTTCCGGTGGGAGCTCGGCGAGGGGAGGGCCGAGGTCGGCGGAGGACGGGCCTGCCGGCGAATCGGCTGTGGGTTGAGGGCTGGGGGCGTTGTGGCTGGACATCTCAGCGCAGATTGTGTCAATCGCGACTGATGTATAGCAGGGGACAGCGGCCCCATCACGGGGGCCGATCGGCCTCTACGCGAGCGTGGCCCGGGGTTCTCTCAGTCCTGTGGGGATCGCTTGTCTACCATCTGGATCAGGCTGAGGGCCATGTCGGCGTTGGCGCGAAGCGCGCTGGCGAGGACCCCCATCTGATATGTGCTCGTGAAGTCGGACGCGGCCGGAGTGGAGGGTCCGGGGGTCTCGGGGCTGCCGACGACGTCCGCTATCGACGGGCTGGGCTGGCTGTTCTCGAGACTCCGCATCGCCGACACGAGTGAGCCTACGCCGCTGATGCTGTTCATGAGGGAGCAATCGGGCGA
>Ga0302323_100000903_pt1 | contig 24017 bp, 19 predicted proteins | sample Fen_T0_3_FD_201950 | JGI IMG/M metagenome (GOLD analysis project Ga0302323, IMG submission 201950) | Peat permafrost microbial communities from Stordalen Mire near Abisko, Sweden - Fen_T0_3 | ecosystem: Environmental > Terrestrial > Soil > Wetlands > Permafrost | place: Sweden: Abisko... | reverse complement strand
TCATTTGCAGGCATGGTGCCTCCCTGGGTTGGTTGCATGGTGGTCTCTCGGCAAGAAGTCGTCCCTGCGACCAACCCGGTCGCGAGGCAGACTGTCGCAAGAAGTTGCGGCACGCGCCGCGACTGGAGAGTGCTTCGGATAAGAAACATGAAGTGAACCTCGTTGCGTTAGCGGCCGCCCCACCTCCTGGTGCGGCGAGCGCGTCGTCGTCCAACCGAAACGCGGGGGCTTCGTGCAGCCAAGCTTCGTAGCCACGTGCGCCGTCGAGCGGCGGGTCCATAACCCTCCTGGGAAGTCGCGATTCAACCGCTGAAAAAGGCGTAAGGACTGTTTATCCCTCCGAATTCTGCGGCGTGCTGAGGTCTGGCCGCGCCGCGGCGACATGCCCAGCCGCCGACACCTTCCCGCTGTCCGGCGAAATACGCACGCGCAGGAGCCCCGCGAAGGCACTCCAATAGCCGTGCACCAGAAAGACCTCCAGGGTCAAGACGAGGACGGGCAGCGGGACTCCTGACGGAGCGAGGAACAGATGGAAATGCGACCAGGTTGACGACGACGGGCGCAAGCAAGGTCAACGCAAGTGGTACGAGTCGGTCGGAAAGCAAGAGCGTTCCAGCCAATACCTCGGTCGCTTTGAGGAGCGGGAACAGGTAGCCGGTCACGATCAACGCTCCGAGAAAGTGCTCGGGTGGCCCGCTCATGGGTAGCAGCGGAAGGAAGTGGAAGAACCCGTTCAGCCCAAACCCGGTGAAGATGACGCCGAGCAGGATGCGCGCGCCGTGGATTGCCTTCGTTGTCATGGATCTCCTCTTTGTTGGCCGACAAGCGCCGACGCGCACGTCGCCTCGACTCGGGCGGCCTCTGCATCAGTGAAGATGCGCCATCGCACGGAGCCCGGCAATTCTCGCTCTTGCAACGTAACGTTGTAGGAAATGAAACGCCGGAGTCTATCGCCGAGGAGACTTGGGACCAGTCTTGGATGGAGTCAGGACGAGACGTCTTTTCAGGAAGTCGACGAAGACCCGGACCTTCGACGGAAGGAACGGCCCTCCACGATGGAGCAGGTACAGGTTGGGACCCGGCGCTACAAGGCCTGGGAGAAGGTGCACCAGCCGACCCTCCTCGAGGTAGCGCTGGACGTGGACGCGCGGCAGGATGCCCAGGCCTGCACCTTCCACGACGAGGTTCCTGACCAGTTCGATGTCGGTGCTCGCGATCGCCGCAACAGGTCGACGGAGCGTCACTTGCGCGTCGCTGCCCCGGATGGTAAACGTGAGAGGGGACATCGCCGCCGCTTGTCGGTCGTAGGGCTCGACAATGCGATGAGATTCGAGGTCTTCGACACGCATCGGCGCGGGGTGCGCCTTCAGGTAGGACGGCGACGCGACCACGATGCGCTCGAACTCGATCCCCCGCACGCGATGCGCCACGAGACTCGAGTCCGCGAGCTTTGTCGAAAGCCGCAAGGCAACGTCGAACGGCTCCGACTCGAGGTCGACGAGCCGAGCCCCCACCTGAAGGTACACAGCCACCTGCGGAAACGCCGCGGAGAACTGGGCGAGCGCGGGCGCCAAGGCCTCGTTGAGACCGGTCGGCGCGCTGACGCGCACCTGACCGGAGGGCACCGCGCGAGCCCCCTTCGCGACAGCGTTCGCGTCGCCCAGGAGCCCCAGGATCTGGGCAACGCGCGCTCGATAGATCGCGCCCTCATCGGTGGTCTCGATCACGCGTGGCGAACGACGCAGCAGCGCCGTGCCGAGAACGGTCTCGAGACGGGTAATACGCCGGCTGGCCGTCGCTTTGCTCTCGCCCATCAGGCGGGCGGCCGCCGTGAGCGACTTGAGATCGCTCGTCAGGGCGAAGGCGCGCAGGTCGCGGACGTCGTCCACTAAGGTTTCGTAATCGGCAACGGTGGACTTCATTTCGACCATTCTGGCACGGACATCGACCTGGTTCACCGCGGCGGACGCTTCGTCCCCTGGGAAGGTCAGGCTGTTCGTCGACTTCGTGAAGACGGGAATGGTGCTCGCCCCCCCCGGACCCCTCACGGCGTCGCTGATGCAACGTGACGTTGCGGAGCGCGCAACGCAGAAAGCGCAGCGCCTCACGCCGTGGAGTTATCTTTACGGTCATGCAACTCGGACTCGATAACAAGGTCACGCTCGTCACCGGCTCCACGGCCGGCATTGTTTCGCGATCGCTCGCCAGCTCGCACGCGAGGGGGCCACGGTGCACGTGAGCGGCAGAACGCAGGCGCGCGTCGACGAGGCCATCAGCCGTACCGGCGGTAGCAACGTGAAGGGCGTCGGCGGCGATCTGAGCACTCGCGCCGGCTGCGATGGGCTCATCGCGCGGATCCGGCGGCTCGACGTGCTCGTCAACAACTTCACAACCTTCGACGTCAAGCCGGTGCTGGAGATCTCGGACGACGACTGGATGCACGCCAACGGATCAATCGGATGCGAAACGGCCAGATCCTCGGCCTTCGGCTGCCCGCCACCGTGGAGCTTCGCCTGCGCGAACCGCGGCCTCTCGCGCTGTAGCGACTCGGTTGTCCGGCGCGCGAGGGCATTCGCGACCTCGACGCCCACCGCCTCGAAATATTTGTCGGGACCAAACGCCACGCCCAAGGCGGATGCGATCCTGATCAGGCTGCGACCCGAACCTCCATGCGGTGGGTGGCCGCGTAGGGCGTCCACGCTGCGAGCCAGCGATCCGAGAGCACGAGAGCACGCATCGCGAGAACGCCGCGCTGCCCGGGCTTGTCCCACGATTGCCCGGGCAGCTTGACGCGCTGCTGCATCTGCCAGCACGTGCTCTCTGTCGCTCCGCTGCCGATCGGGAGGTTGGCGCCGTTGGTCCGCGATCTCGATGCCCATCTCCGTGGTGTGCTTGGCGATAAACGCGCGACTTGGGGGCACCAACCCCGTGGTGCGCAGGGTCCGCTCGACACCACGACGGCTTTTGTCAGCGCTCAGCTCGCCCACGATCCGTGCCATGTCCGGCGTCATGTGCTCGATGATCCCGATGTGCAGCTCGATCGGCTTGATCGTCGGGCCATTGTGAACGCCGGCTTCGCGGTACAGCGCCTCCTCGACGTAGTGGCTCCCCACGGGCTGTGGTACGTTGCCCACGAAGCCTGCACAAGGCGGTAGTACCGGCGGTCCTCGACCTCGATCCGCCGTCGCGATGTCCCGGTATCCGACGTCAACCGGCAGAGTGGACAGTCCCAATATTTCGCAACGCAACTATCTGTCACGATAAGAGCCCACCTCGATGCCTCGTTCGCCGCGCTGGCGGAGGTCACCCGTCGCGGCGTCCTCGAGCAGCTGGGTCGCGCGGAAGCCAGGTGATTGTCGATCCGCCGCTCGAGTCAGACTCGGTGACACCCATCCAGGGGTGTGCTGGCAAGTCGCTTCAGTGCCTACGGCCCCGGGACCACGACGACGTTGCTGTCGAGACTGACCCCCGCGATCCGCGCGAGCGCGCGGCCGTTCAGCATCGCGCCGGTGTCGAGCGTGATCGCCTGATCCGCGAGGATCGTGCCCGCGAAGACGCTGGTCGTGCCGAGCGTGGCCGAGGCACCGACCTGCCAGAACACGTTGGCGGCCTTCGCTCCGTTGGTGAGGTTCACCCGGCGGCCGGCGGTGGTGGTCAGCGTCGAGGCGGTCTGGAACACGAAGATCGCGTCGCCGTCACCCTGGGCGTCGAGGGTGAGGTCGCCCGACGAGATCGCCAGCGTCGAGGTCGACTTGTAGAGGCCGGGCGGGAGCGTCATCCCGCCGAGGTTGCCGGCCTCGGTCACCGCGCACAGCGCGCGGCCGGCCGCATCGTTGTACGCGGTCGTGAGTGCCGCGATCGCCGTCGCCGCGGCCGGGTCACCCGCGTGCAAGCTGCCCACGAGGATGCCGGGCGGAAACCCGGTGACCGCGGTGCCCGGGCTGACGCCGAGATCGCCTGTCACCGAGGTCGGGCCCGTGCTGGTCACCGTGGACCCGGCGAGCACGCCGAAGCTCGCGCTCGCGCCGAGCACGACCGGTCCCTGGCCGCACGCGCCGGTTGTGAAGGTCCAGACATTGTTCGCCGGGAGCGCGCCGCCGCGGGTGTCCTTGGCGCCGGTGGTGATCGTCGCCGTGTACACCGTGCTGATCGCGAGCGGCGCGAGCGGCGAGAGCATCGCGGTGTTGGTCGCGGGGTCATAGCTGACGATCCCGGGCACCGGTGTCTGGCCCTGGGCGAGCGTGAAGGTGAGATCGGTGAGCGTCGCCGGATCCATCGCCTTGTTGAACGTCGCCGTCGGACGCTTGTTGACCGACACGTTGGTCGCGAGCGCCGCCGGGCTGGTGAAGATGACGCCGAGCGGGGTGTCGTTGACGTTCGCGCCGGTGGTGAATTGCCACGCGTGGCTGGCGGCGAGCGCGCGGCCCGCCAGATCCTTCGCGCCGGTGGTGATGGTCGCGGTGTACACGAGGTTGGACACGAGCGGCACGCGCGGCGTGAACGTCGCCGTGTGGCTCGGGCCATCGAACGCCACGGCGCCGGCGACGGACGTGGCGCCTTGCGTGACGACGAAGGTGAGCATGGTGATCGTCGTCGGATCCATCGCCTCGCTGAACGTGGCAAGGATCGTTGCGTCGCGGGCGACCCCGGTGGCGCCGTCGGCCGGCACGGTCGAGATCACGGTCGGTGGGAGCGCGTCGACGCTGGCATCCGCGCGCGCGTCGACACCGCCGGCGTCGTCCTTGAACTCGACGATCTGGTCTCCGCACGCGAACAGGCAGGACATCAGGAGGAGGACCTTGACGGCGTTCATGGGATTCATCGGGCTCACTGACCACCATCCGGTTTGAGGATCACGAAGTAGACGACGAACTCGACGCGGCGGTTGTTCTCACGCCCCGCGGCGGTTCGGTTGGTGTCGCGCGGCATCGAGGAGCTGAAGCCCTTCGAGACCAGGCGATCGTTGGCGATGCCGTGCGAGGCGAGGTACGCGAGCACCGCCAAGGCGCGTTGCTCGGACAGCGTCTGGTTGTGATCGTCGTCGCCGGATGAGTCTGCGTGGCCTTCGACCTGGACGCGGAACCCTGCGTTGTCCTTCAGCGCCTGAACCACCTCGTCGAGCACGGGATAGGACGCCGGCTCCAGCGTGGCCTTGTTCCAGGCGAAATAGAGCTTCTCCTTCAGCTCGAGCTTGTCCTTGGCGACGACGATCTTCTGGTACGCGGGGCAGCCGGCGCTGTCCGCAGGACCGGCCACGTCGGGGCAATGGTCCTGGTCGTCGGGCGTGCCGTCGTGATCGCGATCCACGGCCGCGATCGGCGCGGGCGGCTCGGCGATGGGCGCGGCAACCGGCTCGATCGGGGCGGGCTTTGCGCGGTTGATTCCGCTGCCGATCTCCAGGCTGATGCCGAGGAGCAGGATCTTGGCGTCGGTGCTGTCGTACCCGTCGCGCTGGAGCGTGATCGTCTGCGTGTAGCGCGCGAACGGGCCGATCCGGACCTTGCGGTCAGCGTCGATCGGAAACGACACGCCGACCGCAGCGTCGAACCCGGCGCGGTTGAGGCCACCGGTGCGGACGTAGAGGCCGTCCACGTCGAGCCAGGGGGAGGCGCCGGCGTAGCCGACGGCGTCGTGGGGCCGCTTGATGCGAAGACCTCCGCCGAAGCCCCAGGCGAGGCCGGTCTCCGCGCCCGCGGCCTGTCCGGGAAGGACCAGCACCGAGGCGGCGGGGCCGACATCGAGGTAGGGCGTGAGGCCGAACAGCGCCTTCAGCATCCCCCCACCGCCGGTGTCGTAGAGGTCGCGTTGTGGCGCGTTGAGCGGGATCGCGACGCCGGGCTCCAGCTTGACGCTGAAGTCGTCGGCGCTCGCCGCCGAGGCAGAGCCGAGCACCGCGAGCACGACACAAGGTCCGTAGCGCGGGGGTGTACGAGAGATACGCATTCGAGAATCCTGGCTTTCTGAAACGATGGAGCACGGGCTCTAGGTGATTTAGCTATGCAAGCGCCTGCCCGCGTCGGGAAGGACAGCGCGCGGTGGGCGCGCAGGGCCCGGAGGGCGCCCCAGTCGTCGCGCGAAGCCTGCAACTGGAACGATCGCGTGAGGTCCGGCGCCGCGTGCTCGGTTGCACGAGCGCACCCGCACGGCGAGCACCGGCAGGCGAGCGTCTGAGCGCGAAGCGCGGAAGCCTCGTCGGTGTGCAAACTTTGCACAGGGCCGTGGTGCTACTCGTCGGTGTTGCGCATGGCGTCGGTGACCTCGGCGAAGCGGTCGTCGAGCAAGGCGCGCACCGCGGCGCCGATGTGCTCGACGTCCAAGCGACGAGTGTTCACAACGCGGTCTGCGGTGTCGCACGCGGCGCGCGGTACGCGTCTCACGCTGGTACTGCGTACGCCTAGGACCACCGTAAGGCGACCCTCGCAGAGATAGAAACGCTGACGACGCGACTTGTCCCACGATTGCCCGGGCAGCTTGACGCGCTGCTGCATCTGCCAGCACGTGCTCTCTGTCGCTCCGCTGCCGATCGGGAGGTTGGCGGCGTAGTGCGTGGCGTACCGCATCTTCGATTTCCGCGCGCGGATGTAGCTCAGCGCGGCGGCAACGCCTTGCGCGCCTCGGTCCCGCGGCCCGGCAGCCGCGCGGCGAGCGCGCGCAGCTTGCGCCAGATCGTATCGATGGCGCCGTCGTCGAGCAGCAGCTGGCTGCGATACCAGCCCTTCCAGTCGTGAGGGTCCCCCAGCCTCTTCGCAGGCATCGACAACGCCCTCGAGGTAGCCCATGAGGTGCTCGAGGTCGACGAGCTCGCTGACGTTCGCGTTCTTCGGCAAGATGCGCGCGAGCGCCTCGGGCAGTCGATCGAGCTCGGGCGCCGCATCCTGGACGCAGTGAACAGGAACGCGCGGGTGGTATTTCAGGATCCACGCGACGGCGTTCGCGACGCGGTTGGCCAGCGCCGTCGGGTCGGCGTCCGCCTCGACGGCGTATCGCCAGGTATGCAGCTCGGTGCCGGCCGCGTCGTAGATGCTCGTGCTGCCGACCCACGCCTTGCGGTAGTGGTGCTCTTTCGGCGGTGGCGGCGTTCGCTCGTATGGCTCGGTTCGCGTCGAGGTGCGCGCATGGCCACGTCCGCCGGCTCGGTCATCCGTACCGACATCCGGTCCAGCCCAGTGCTCACCGACGCGACCTCGACCGGCACGATCTCGATCAAGCGCGCGGCCTGTTCGAGACCGCCCGCTTGGTCCGCGATCTCGATGCCCATCTCCGTGGTGTGCTTGGCGATGAACGCGCGACTTGGGGGCACCAACCCCGTGGTGCGCAGGGTCCGCTCGACACCACGACTGCTTTTGTCAGCGCTCAGCTCCCCCACGATCCGTGCCATGTCCGGCGTCATGTGCTCGATGATCCCGATGTGCAGCTCGATCAGCTTGATCGTCGGGCCATTGTGAACGCCGGCTTCGCGGTACAGCGCCTCCTCGACGTAGTGGCTCCCCACGGGCTGTGGTACGTCGCCCACGAAGCCTGCTCAAGGCGGTAGTACCGGCGGTCCTCGACCTCGATCTCATCAGCGGTAGTCAGCCCATCGCGCAGCTCGCCATCCGTACGAAACCACAACGTGTCGCTCATCACAGCGCACGCCGCGGCTTGCCGCTGCTCGAACGTGCTGTGAGGGCCTACCACCTTGGCGATCTCCTCGTTGATGAACGCCGAGAGGCACCGCGCGGTGTCACTCACCACCCGCCTTGCCGGAGCCGCCACGGTCAGGCCTCCCCGTCGGGCTCAACGATGCCGGTCCCGCGCGCTGCGAACTCGGCAAGCACCTCACCCGCGATCGCCCTCGCCATATCCTGGCGCTGCTCGAACGTCGAGCCAGGGCCACAGGCCTTGCGGACCGCTTCATCGAGAATCTTGGCGAGCTCCATCGCCCGGGGGCTCGACTCGTGGCTTGCGCTGCATACCGCCGAGCCTGATCCTCCCACTCGCTCATGACAAGCTGGATTGCGCACGCCCCGCCGCGCTGAGTTCCGGCGCCCGCACCGTCGAGCGCTCAGGATCTGATCCGCCTTGCGCCACGCCCTCGTCATTCATCAGCCGCGACGTGTCGATCAGCGAGCCAATTCGCTCGGGCTTGACCAGGGTCTCGAGCGTTTCGGGGGTGCTCGGCGCGGCGATCTGATCCGCCAGGTGACCGACGAACTTCTGCTGGCCACCGTCGGCACACGTCACGTTCGCGTCCATCGTGCCGAATGGCAGCTTGCGCAGCGTGTTCGCCGCGTCGGCGGCGATCTGCGGCTCGTATTCCCGCAGGTACGCGGAGCGATCGATGCCGGGCGACTGCGCGGCGCAGCGCTGCAGTTGCAGCCCGGTCCGCATCACGTCGCCGATGCTCCCCGCGAAGTTCCCCAGCTTGGCGAGCTTCTCGCTCGACGACATCGCGCCGCCCGCAGCCCGGTCGGCGTCGCGCTCGGCCGCTTGGTCCTCGTCGCTGATCGGCTGCTTCCCGCGCAGTCGCGTCGCGTGGTCGGCCTCGGCTTCGGCTTCGGCTTCGGCTTTGGTGGACGACAGCGAGCTTGCGTTGCGGCATCGCCGCGCCGCCCTCGCTGCTGCGCGACGTGCGTGAGCTCGTGGCCCATCAGGCCTCGATCCGCCTCGCTCTCGCCGGGGCGGAGCAACACGTCGCTGCCGTACGCGAATGCGCGTGCGCCCATCGCCCGCGTCGATTGTTGTGACAGCGGGTCCTTGTGAACACGGACGTCGGCGAGGTTCGTGCCCGTGTGTGCGCCCACGGCGCCCGCGATGCCCGGCTCGACCGTCTGACCGGCGCCCTTGCCCTCGACCGCGACCTGCGCCGCATCCCCCGCCGAGGCCGGCATGCGGGTCGCCCCGAGGTCGCGCCACAGCCGGGCTTCCTCGTGCACGGGGCCGGCGTTCTCCGTCTCACCTGCCACCTTTGCGCCGGGTGCGCTGCCGGTAGCGCGCTACGCGAGCTCGCGCTCGGGCCGGTGTGACTTCTCGAAACCGCTCATGCGTGCCCCTTGTTCCGGTCGCGGTCCGGCAATTGTACGCCGGGACCAACCCCGAGCTTCCCGGCGGAGCGGGGACTTGCGACGACCAGGCCGCAACAACAGCCACGTGCCAGCCGGCGGAACCTCGCTTCGGTGAAGCCGCCGGGTTCGCGTCCGCGTCACAGCCGCGGGCGTGGCTTGCCGTGGTGCTCGAGCTCCACCGCGGCGGCGAACGGCCGTGCCAGCTCTCCGACATGTGCCCGACCTCGGGCGCCGCGGCGATCACGGGCGTTCACTCGCTGACTCGGGTGGCCCGCACACGGCGACTTGGTGCTCGATCCGGTAGCACGGCGGCGGGAGTCGCGAGAGCCGGGGTCGGCGACCTGGCGCCGGTGATCGCTCGCAATGGTCGAGGTCGAGCTCCAGATCGGCGAGCCGGCGCAGGTCGAGGTCGACGAGCTGGCGCAGGTGGTCGCCGCGGCGATCGACGTCTGGCACCAGGTCGGTGCGCTCTGACCAACTTCGCCGCGCCGGTCGTGGTCTACCGCCTCCGCTCGCCTCGGTACGGCGGGCACCCTGATGGCCGCCGCCGGGCCGCCGATCCTGTCGTCGGTGATCCAGTTCGCGCGCGCGCCGGCTCGACGCAATCTCACTGGTCGTGCTGAGTGGATCCTGCTCTCGCTCCTGGCCTCGGCGGGGGTAGTGGGGGCCGGATGGGGCCGGATGCTGCAGCTGCGCGAGACCATGGTCTCCTGCCTGATCGGTCTTGCGTTCCTCGGCTCGGCGGCGATCGGGCGACCGTTGATCCACGTGCTGGCCCGCCCCGGGGCGCGCCGGCAGTCGGCGCCGGGTGCCCGGGATATCGAGGCGATCGGCGGGGATCCGGTGTTTCGCCGCGCGATCCGCCTGGCGACCCTGATGGGGTTCGGCCTCCTGGGCGGGTGCGCGGCCAATGTCGCGCTGCGGCGTCAGCGCCGGGACGCCGCGGCGAGCGCCAGGTCGTGCTGGACCGCGGCGAAGGCGGGCTTGGGCTGGAAGTTCTCATCGAGCAGATCTGCTGCGCCCTCGCCGGTGAAGACCCCTGGGACCCAGGAGTGCTTGTCGGTGAAGCCCCACACGGTGAACGAAGCGCAGGCGGGCGTCAGCAGGCACGGCTCGAGGAGCGAGTGGTAGCCCTGCGCCTGAGATTGCAGCTTGAACACGTCGCTCGGCAGCGGCATCCGGACGTCGGCCTCGGTCACGGAGATCTCGAGGCCGAGGTCGGCGAATCGCTGCATGTTCTCCTGCACGCGGATATCGAAGCCAAACTGCGCGCCGAGGTGGCCCTGAAACCCGATGCCGTCGATCGGAGCGCCCTGGGCCTGGAGGCGCCGCACGAGGGCAAACGCCGCGTCGCTCTTGGGCCCGAAGAACTCGAGGTTGAAGTCGTTGTAGAACAGCCTGACGTTGCGATCGGCCTCGTGCGCCCAGCGGAACACGTCGGCGAGGTAGCTCTCGCCGAGGTTTCGCAGCCAGATGGTATTGCGCAGGGTCCCGTCCTCGTTGAGCGCCTCGTTGAGCACGTCCCACTGATAGAGCTTGCCCTTGAAGTGGTGGACAGTCTCGATGATGTGCTGGCGCAGGATATCGCGCAGCTCGGCAGGAGTGAAGGCTTGCTCGTTGACCCAGGACGGGATCTGGTTGTGCCAGACCAGGACGTGACCGCGCACGGCGATCCGGTTGTCGTCTGCGAACGCGATGAGCTGGTCGGCCGGCGCGTAGTTGAAGACACCTTGCTGCGGCTCGAGCGTGTCCCACTTCATGACGTTCTCGGCGGTGACTGACGAGAACTGGCGCGCGACCGTGTCGCGGTAGGTTGGTTCGTTGGCGAGCGCGGTCACGTCCACCGCCGTGCCGATCCGCAGGCCGACCGGCCGCGCGAGCTCGCGGAGCGAATGCTGCGTGATGGGTGTGGGGGGGTCGTGTCGGTCATGGCCGTCAGCGAACGCGGGAGTCAGGGCGAATGTGCTCGCTCCGAGGACAAGCCCCATGATTTGCTGGGTGATGGAAACAGGTGGTTGCGGCATCGGCTCCTCCGATTTTAGGTGGCACAGATAGGCCCTACACGCGATCTCGATCGCCAGTGGCTCACCGAGACTCGAACAGGATGGTAGGCCGACACTCCTTGTCCGTCAATTCACGGCGATCGCGGCGTACCGATAGTGCCGGGAGTGCTGTCTTTCGAGAGCGACGGCGATGACTCGGCCGGGAGCGACCGAGAATATTCGCACGAGCTCACGCTGCGCGCGGTGGCCTCGATTGCAGGGCACTTCATGGCCGCGTGGATCGCGTCCTCCGTCGCGGGCCTGGTGCTCTCGAAGGTGAGGTCGACGAGCGAGACACGAAGCCGCGCTCGCCGCGGCGCTCACCATCCACCGCCGCCGCCGCGTCCGCAGGGACAGCACCGTCGATGTCGACGGCCACGTCTGGCAGCTCGACCAGGGCTTCCTCGCCGGGGGCGTCATCACCGTGGTCGCCGCCCACGCCGGCCTCGCCGGTGAACCGGTCGCGCTCCACGACGGCCTCCCCCTGCGGCCCGCCGACCCGGTCGCCGCGTCGCGCATCCGGCGCAAAGGGCGTGGCGAGCCCCCGACGCCCACCATCGCCCTCGACCCCGCCGCCGCGCTGCTCGACAAGGCCGCCGGTCGTCTCCCCGTCACCCCGTCACCGCAAGGATCAGCCATGACCTGCCTCGACGCGCTCGGCCTCACAGAACCCCCATCCTCCAAGGAGATCGCCAACGCCGATCTCTGGCTACCCACCTCCAAGCACTCGTCGCCGATAACCACCGAGCACGCCTAGGCACTGCGCGTCGGCGAACCCGGCGTCCGGAAAGACCTGCGTCCTGCGCGCCCTGCGCCACCGTGTCTCCGCCGCCGGCCGCCGCGATTTCTACCGCCAGCTTTGCCTCTCTCTCGGGCTCGCGCCTGCGGCGACTGCCGTTCCGCGCCGGACGACGCACCCGCGCTCGACGCCAGCAAGACAAGCGGCGTTGCGCCAACTGTCGTCTCGGTCTCGCCCCCGGACCAGGCGAGTGGCGTTACTCGGGACTCCGCCATCGTGATCACGTTCAGCGCGCCGATGGATCGAGTCGCGACGCAGGCCGCGTTCCAGTCCGCGGACCTCCCCCCGTGCTCGACGGTACTCACCTGGGACGCGGCGGGAACCGTGCTCACGGTGACCCCGAATGCGCCGCTCGCGTATGCGACGGGACCCGACCCGGCTACTGTGATGGCAAAGCGCTACGACATCCTCGTGACTACGGCAGCGGTCGACGTCAACGGAGTGCATCTGGCAGCGACGTTCCAGTCGAGCTTCCGAACGCGGCGTCAGATCCAGCAGCGGATCGACACGATCGTGGGCGATCTGACCGGATCTGTCTTCGACGGTGTGGGCGACTCAGCATCTCTGGGCCTCGGTGACACGTTCCAGAATGGCACGTTCAAGGGCCTGATCACGTTCGATATCACGGCACTGCCATCGGGAGTGCAGCTCGAAGCCGCAACACTGAAGCTCTTTCTCGACGGAGCTTCCGGGTTTCCGCTTCCGAGCCTGGGCCCCATCCTGGTCGACCAGGTGACGTTTGCGAACCGGCTGGAGGCCTTCAACGCCGTCGCGCGGCGCAGCCTCGGAGCTCTGCCGGTCCGCACAAACGACGATTCCGGGTTCAAGGTCATCGAAGTCCTGGCGGCAGTCATGGACGACCAGGCGAATCGCGCCACGCTCGGTAACCTCACGCAGTACCGGCTGTCCACAACGGTCGCCACCAACAATAATAGTAACCCAGACGTCTGGACGTTCGAGGATCTCCCCGCGTTCAGCCGCTCGCCGGAGATCGACGTGGACTACTCGCTCGAGTGATTCGCCTCGCGACGCAGTTCGCCCCGTCCCCATCAATGGTCCCAGCGCAGGACCGGCAAGCTGTCGGGCTCCTACCTGCGGCGATGGCTATCTCAATACAGCGGCCGGAGAACAATGCGAAAAGACAGTGATTGCTCGGGTGACAACACGTGCCATTCGTGCATGTGCAGTTCGCCATGCGGTGCTGATGTAAGATGCGGACCATGGATCCGGCGGTCGAGTTCGAGCGGTGTATCGGGCTGGTGGCGGCGAGCGCCGCAAGAACTGCCAAGCGGATGGTAGATCCGGACACCGCGTCGCCGCTGCCGCCCGCGATCGTGCCGCAGCCGGGTACGCCGGCGCACGAGCTCGCGGTGGCGCTGGCATTGGCGCCCGACGAGGTGGAGTTCATCTGGTCCGTCGTCGGTCGCTCCGTTGAACCGCAGGTCGCCGCGCATGCGCGCGAGGTGTTCGGTGCCGACGCGCGGATCGGGGTGAGCCTGGCGCAGCACATCGCGTGGCGCGAGGTGCCAGCCGAGCGCAGCCGCATGCTGCTGGCAGTGCTCGATGCACACCACCGGCTACGCACTGGAGGCATCCTGGTGCCCGTTGGTGCCGAGCCGTACGATGTCCAGACGCCGTGGGCTGCGAGCCAGCGCGTGTGCAACTTTCTGCGCGGGCTCTACGACGTCGACCCGATGATTGCCGCAGTCGGTGGCATCGTCGATTCTGCAAGCGTACGGCATTCGCCCGACCAGCGGCGCGTGTTGCAGCGCATCGCCGACTGGCTGACGAGCTGGCAGGGTGCAACGATCGTGCTCGAGGGGCCGCACGGCTCGGGGCGCCGCACGGCGATCGCGATCGCCGCCGCGCCCCGCCGCGTGGTCGCCGTCGACTTCTCGCGCGTATCGGTGCGGCGTGCGGAAGCTCTGCTGCTCGCGCTGCGGCGCGAAGCGTTGCTGCTGGATGCGGTGCCGGTGCTCGCGAATCTCGACGACCTGTGGTCGCGGATGCCACCCGATGATGAGCTGAAGCAGGCCCTCGTGGTCGCCCTCGATGCGTTCGAAGGCCCGCTCGCGATCACGACGACCAGCGCCACGGTCGAGCTCCGCGCCGAGCGGCGGCTCGTGCTGAATGCGCGCTGGCCGTTGCCTGATGCGGCGACGCGTCGCGAGCTGTGGATCGAGGCACTCGGAGACCACCCGCCAGAGGCGGAGCTCGACCTGGTCGCACACCGCTACGAGCTCGGCGCCGGCGGAATCGCGGCAGCCGCGCGCTCGGCGCATCATCGCGCGGTGGCTCAGGTCCCGGCGCTGGCCGATCTCGTCGCTGGCGTGCAGGACAACATCGCGGAGCGGCTCGGCGAGCTCGCGAAGCGCGTGGAGGTCACCCAGCAGTGGGACGAGCTCGTGCTGCCGCCGGAGACGCGCGACGATGTCGCGATGCTGATCAGCCGGATCCGCAACGCGCACGCCGTGCTCGACGGCTGGGGATTCCGCAAGAAGCTCGCGCGCGGCGCCGGCGTTGCTGCCCTGTTCTCGGGGCCGCCGGGGACGGGCAAGACCATGGTCGCTGGCCTGATCGCGCGCGAGCTCAAGCTCGAGCTGTATCAAGTCGATCTGTCGCGCATCGTGTCGAAGTGGATCGGCGAGACCGAGAAGCAGCTCGCCAAGGTGTTCGAGGCCGCCGAGGCTGGTCACGCGTTGCTGCTGTTCGACGAGGCCGACGCACTGTTCGCGAAACGCTCCGCGGAGGTCAAGTCCGCGGTCGACCGCTACGCGAATCTCGAGGTGAATTATCTGCTCCAGCGCGTCGAGAGTTTTGGCGGCGTGGTGATCTTGACGACCAACCTCGACGCCAGCATCGATCCTGCGTTGCGCCGCCGACTGGCCAGTCACATCGTGTTCGCCACGCCCGAGACCGAGGAACGCGAGCGGCTGTGGGAGGCGATGCTCGATACGAGCGCGCCCCGGACGCGCAACCTGGGGCTGCGCGCGCTCGCGGAGGAGTTCGCGGACATGACCGGGGCGAATATCCGCAACTCGGTGCTGGCGGCGGCGTTCCTCGCGGCCGAGGAGGGCCAGCCGATCAGCGCGAGTCACCTGCAGCGTGCTGCGCGCAGCGAGTACCGCGCGATGGGGCGCGTGCTCGGCCGCAGCGACAGTCGACGACTATGACCGAGGTCGCGTTCACGCGGTGTGCTCGGCAGCATCTGACGGCGCGACGGATCAGCAGTTACACGATCCTTGGCTTCACCGGCTACGTGATCGCCAACGTGGTCGGCGTCGTGCTCGCGAGCCACTGGGATCTCTCGCTCGGTGAACGGCTCGTCGCGTTCTTCGCGCCGCCGATCGCCTTCATCGTCGTGGTCACCATCTCGAGCGCCATCGCTGGCCACGAGCGCATCGTGTTCTATCAAACCGCGGTCGCGGGGGTCGCCACGGCCGTCCTGATCGGCTGGCTCGTTGGTGCACACGTGGGCCGTCTGCTCGACGTCGTCACGCTCTGCATCGGCAGCTTCCTGGTGTTCGGGCGGATCGGCTGCCATTCCGTCGCCTGCTGCCACGGGACCCTCGGGCGCGGTGTCACCTATGGCCCGCCGCATGTCGCGGTGGGCTTCTGGCTGCGGTGGAGCGGTCGCGCGCTGTGGCCGGTGCAGATCGTCGAATCCATTGCAAGTGGCGTGCTCGTACTTGCAGGGCTTGCTTGGTCGGACGAGCCGGGGCGTGCCGCGCTGATCTATGTCCTCGGCTACGCGGCCGTGCGCTTCGTCCTCGAGCTGGTGCGCGGCGACGGCAAGCGTCCCTATGCGCGGGGCCTCAGCGAGGCCCAGTGGGTAGCAGTCGGAACCGCGCTGGCATGTGCCGCGTGGCGCCCCGGCATCGTCACGGGAGCGTTCGCGGCAGCGCTGGTGGCCGGGGCCGCCGTGCTTGTCATACGGCGCCATCACCGCGAGGTGCTGCTCCCACCGCACCTGTTCGAGCTCGACCGCATCCTGAGCACAGCCGCCGACGGCGAGCGCCATGAAACGGCGCTTGGCGTGGCCGTCTCGCGGCATCTGCTGCCCGATGGGCGCATCGACTGGGTCCTGTCCTCGAACCATTGCTGCTGGTCCGAGAGTTCCGCGCGCGACCTCGCGTACCGGTTGTGGCCGAGCTTCGAGCTCGTGCCTGGCCGTACCACCGGCGTGATCCACGTGCTCACCCTATCGGGTATGCTGCCGCGATGAGGTCGATCGTGCACGGCCCACGGGGCCGCGGTACAAGAGCGCCCCGCCGCCAACGATCGGTCGGATCCAGGCCCGACGCCGAAGGACCGCGGTGACGTGGATCTGGTTCGCGGGCGGCTTCGCAGTGGCGCTGGGCGTATCATTCGAGCGCACCGTGCGCTTGATGAATCTCCAACGCCACGCGCGTGCCCGCAGCGGTCTCGCACCGATCGATCGCGAGTGGCGCGAGCGCACGCTCGACGTGGTGATCGGCGGCAGCGGCGATGTTCCCCTCGCCTCGGCGCTCGATCGCCTGCGCGGGATCACGGTTGGGTTCCGCCTGATCGCGGATGATGGGCGCTCACTCGAGGTTCCGTCCGGGCTGGTGCTCGAGATCGCTGCGCCACTGCGCGCGGTCAACGGCGTGTTCAAAGCGCCGGCGCAAACTCCTTTCTCCATCTTCATCTCGACGCTGGTACCCGGCGATGGCCCGCTGCGGTCGGCGACCCGGATCTCGAGCGGCACGCGACTGATCCTCCATGAGCGCGGCTGGAACCCGGTACGAGAGATCGAGCCCAGCTTCGATCGCCGCTGGCGCAAGCGCGGCGTTGCCACGTTCCTGGGCATCCCGGCGATCATCGTCGCGCTGATCGCCATGAGTACGCAGTGGACATGGCTCGGCGTCATCGGCTGCGCGCTCCTGGCGGTAGACGCCGTGTTCTTGCACAGCACGATCGTGACGCAGAACTGCACCGAGGAAGGGCCTCGCGCGGCGCCGCCGCCCCGCGAGTGAGCGCATGTCTGCTCTGCGCCAGGCATGCACGCGCCCGACTTCGGCAACTGCACACCGCGCCGTCGGCGATCCGCGACTCGTCATCGAGTCAGGTTGGTCGTTGCGCGCAAGAGGTCGGCACCGGTCCGGCGCCTGACTTCTCCGGCGTTGTCACCGCGCGACCTTCGCGAGGACCTCCTTGATCGTCGCGATACCTCGGCGCAGTTCGGCGGCGCGAACGCTGTAATCTTCACGGTGGTCTGTGACATCGTTCCAGTCGGCATTGTACTTGCGCTGAAACGCATACATCTCGCTCAGCTCACGCTCGTAGAATGACAGGCTCTGTTCGAGCGCGAGCAGCGTCGCGTCGAGGTCGATACCCTGGGTAGAGGCAACCTCGCAGTCTTCGACCGCCTTCGATCCTGGCCAGTCGACGCCGAGCGCGCGGATCTTCGCAGCGGAGATGATCATACGTGCACCAGCATGTACTCGGTCCCAGTGCCCGGCAACTGTAGCCGCAACTCGCTGGGGTTCGCGGCGAGTATCAAGAGATATTTATGCGCGATCCGCAGCTCGTCGTCGAGCCAGATCACATCGCCGACCGGTCCCTTCGCGCTCTGGCGATGCAGGCACCAGCTCACGCGAATGCGCAGCACGGACTCGTCGCAGATGAACGTGCCGTCGGCAGCGAACTGCCAGCGCGGACCAGGCGTTGGGGCACGCTGCTGCCAGGTGCCGACAAAGAGGTCCGGGCAGTACGGTCGCGGAGCTGGATAATTGTCACCAGTTGCGGCGAGCCATGCAGCAAGCTCTAGCGGTGTGGGTAGGTTGTCTTCGAATGCGAGCTCCTCGCGCCAAGCCTCACCGAAGCATCGGCCACCGTTGCCAGGATTGAACGCACTGATCTCGCCCGCATGGCGTGCAGGATTCGCAAGTACGCCGCTGACATCCGCGTGCAGCCGTTTCACGGCCGTCTCATTCGAACCGACGAAGTATCGGGCGAGGAGCGCGGACAACTCGGCGGCGCTGGGCGCTGGTTCACTCATTGGTCGCCTCCAGCGGCCTTGGCCAGCTTCTTCACCTGGAGCTCGAGCGCCTCAATATTGACCGGCTCGCCGGTCGCATCCACAGCTACGTCCTTCCCCTGCAGTTCGATGGTGTACATACCTGCGATCTTCGTCATGAGATCCTTTGCTATCTTCGCGTTGTCCCCGCTCAGCGAGCCCGCGGCAGTCTCGAGCTTACGCGCGAGCGGTTCGATGCGCTTCTTCAGGATGTCCTGACCGTCGCCGGCGCGCTGCATGGCGCGGTCGTGCTCGACGATGCCATCGCCAGCGCCGGTGCGCGTGACCGAAACACGTGCGTTCGCCACTTTGCGGCTGGTCAGCTTGGCAACCGCTTCCGGCAGAAAGCCGAGCTCCTCGAACGCGCCACTCAGCGACACGGTGATCTCGTCGCCGCCGAGCAGCATCGTGGGCTCTCCCTCGTTCGCAAGCGCACTCACGAGATCTTCGCGGTGTTGCTCCTGCGCCTTCTCTCGGGCCTTCGGCAGCAGCTCCTCCTTGTAGTACCGCGCGAACTCGTCGGCGGCCTTGCGCTTGTACTCGACGATGCCATCGCTGGCGCTCCCCGACGCACGGTCGAGATTCCGAGTCCGGCCGCGGCCGACCGCATCCATCGTACGGGCGTAGCCTTCGAACAGATCGAGGCCCATGTCCTTGATGTCGGCGTTGAGCACCGTCCGATTCGAGAGCTTGCCGGCCCGATTATAGAACTGCGCCTCGCTGGCGGCACCGGCTTGCGGAATCCCGCCACCGAGGATCTTATCAATCTTCGCAACGGTGTCGGCGTCGAGCGACTCGTTGCCCTCCAGCTTCTTGACAAGCGTGCGCGTTTCATCGACCGCGGCGCCCTGAGCACCAACCTCGTCGCCCGTGAAGTGCTTCACGTAGTCGAACGAGTTGACGCGCGTGATGTACTGCTTGAGATCGTCCAGCGACTTCTGCTGTTCTGGCGTCAGCTTCTCCTTGTACGAGTCCTTGCGGATCGCACGGAGCAGGTCACGATTGACGTTCCCTGCGCCGTCGAGCACCTGGACTTGCTGGTTGTCATACGGCAACTGGCGGCCGGCAAGCCGGTCCTTGATCGTGATCGTGTCCTTGCAGAACACGACGAAATCGGCCTGCGAGTAGACAAGCGCCCTCGAGTCGCCTGCCGTTCGGCCGGCGGTGACCGAGCCGTCGCGCGCCATGATCGCGCCCTTGGATGCGTCCATCTCCGCGGCAAGGATGTCGCTGTACGCTGCATCCTTGCCGCCCTTGATCTCGGCGACGCCGAGCTGGAAGTCGAAATGGAACGTCTCGCTGGCTGCGATCTTCGCACGTAGTTTCGTCATCTTCTCGATGCGAGCGCCAAGCAGCGCGCGATTGGGGTCCTTGGGCAAGTACCTCTGCTGTTCACCCTGAAAGTGCGCGATGCCATCCCCGAGCACGCGGAGCAGCAGCGGCTTGGTCTTCGCATCGACCTCGACGAGCGCCGCCTTGATCGCGGGCCCCGTCTCAGCGGCCGGCTTGTTCGAGACCAGCGTCGTCATCTTGTAGCCCTGGTCGATGACCTGAAAGCCTTGGCGCTCGAACGCCGCCTTGATGATCGCGTTGCGCTCGGGGATCAGCTGTGACGAATTGAGCCCGTAGCCGATCATCTCGTCGTTCATCGCCTTGATGCCGGTCTCGCCACCGCCCGGCACCACGACAGAGAGCACGGTCTTGGCTTCACCGGTGCGCACCGCGTCGACGAGTCCGATATCGGGGACCTGGCGGCGCAGCTCGTCGGCGAGGTGCTCGCGCCCGGCGGCGTCGAGATTGCCACCCTCCTTGAGCGTGTTCACCTCCTGCGCTTGCTGCTCGGCGCCCCGCCACTGCGCCAGCCCCTTGTAGGAGTTCACCAGTGCATCGCGGTGGCCCTTCGCGACGCCCGAGAGTCCATGCTCGGCGGCGTCGATGGCCTTCGGATCGTTACTCGCGAGCGCGTGGTCATAGCGGAGTACGGCGTCGAGCTGGTCCTTGAGGAGATCGAACACCCAGTCGAGGTTCGCGCGCTCGGCCGTCTGCACGAGCCGCTTGCCCTCGGCCGTCAGCGCCCAGTCCGGCATCTCCTCCTTGATCCGGAACGGCGCCGTGGCCTCGTCGACCGGCGTGATCAGCCACGTGCGCGCGCCGGTCTCCGGCGACCGCGATTCGACGCGCGGTGGCTCCTTCGACAAGGTCGCCTGGGTGCGGAGGATGTCGGACATCTGAGCGCGCGGCGCCTCGTAGTAGCCGTCGGCACCGCCCGCCTTCATGCCGAAGGCGAACGCGAAGCCTCGCGCCTTGCCCTCGTACGCCGACAGGCTCGCGATCTGCGCGTCGAGTCCCTGGCGGTCCACCCCGCTGCCCTCGAGCGCCTGATCGCCCCGGGCCTTCAGCTCCTCGAGCGCGCCGATCTCATCGGCGATCTGCGCGCGCTCCTGGTTCGCCAGGTTCACGACCTCCTCCGAGGTCACGTTGCCACCCGCGAGCGCGTCTATCGCGGTCCGGTTGGCCTGATTCGCGGCGCGCGCGTGGATCCAGCGATCGGTCTGAAATGCCGTTTTGATCTTGAGGGTATTGAGCGGGGACTTCAGCAGGCGCGCGGTCATCGCGAGCATCACGGTCTGGATCGCGGTCTGGATGATCGTCTCCTTGACCTCGTCCTCGGTCATCGCCTTGCCGCCCATCTTCTCCTTCACCTTCGCCTCGACGACGGCCTCCAGCACGCCGATGCCACCATTGAGGACGGCTTCACCGACGACGATGCTGCCGCCCTTCATGAGGTCGGCCACCGATGCGCCCGGCTTGAAGCCAGCCTCGACGATCTTGTCGAGCCCTGCGACCTTGAGGCCGGCCGCGACGCCCTGCATCGCGCCGTAGAGCACCAGGTTGCGCGCGAAGTCGGCGAAGAAGCCCTTCACCGTGATGCTCTTCGCGAACACGATCTGCTGAAGCAACGCACCGGTCGCCGCGTTCGCGACCGCGCCGGCGAGGCGGGCCGTGCGGGCCGTCGCGCCAAGCCCACTCGAGACCTCGAGCCCTTCGGCCGCCAGCGCGCCGCCCTCGGCCGCGACGGTCGCGCCGCCGACGAGCCCCTCGACGACGATGCCGGCCCCCATCGTCACGACCGTGATGACGATCGTCGCGATGATGGTCGCGATGATGTGGTGCCACTGGACCTTCTGCAGTAACGGACGGACGCGCGCGAGGTAGTCCTGGAACTTCGGGTTGCTCGCGAGCTGCTCGTACTGCTTGCGCGCCGAGGTCTTGCTGGTCGGATCGCCCGCCTTGATCAGCGTGAAGATCTGCTGCCACTGCGCGTAGTAGGTCTTACCCTCGGACTTGAGCTCCGAAAGGTCGCCGTGATCGCCGGTCACATGCGACAGCGTGCCGTCGAGATCGTCGAGCGCTTTCCAGGCTTGATCGAGCGACGACGCTTGCTGGATGACGTTCGACTCGAACACCAGATCGCGGGCCTGTTCGCTGGTCTTGGCGTTCGCCTTGTCGTCGAGCGCGGTCGGATCGCTGATCGTCTGCGCGCGGATCACCGCGAGCTGCTGGCGCGTCGCGAGCTCGCGCGACTCCAGGCTGTTCGCATCGAAGTCCTTCTTGGCGTTGTCGGTGTCCTTCGCGGAAAATGTCGCGGCCTGCGCCATGCCGAGCTGGCGCTCGAGCACCTCGGTCTCGAGCGTAGCCGAGTGCATCACCGCCTGCTGCAGCTTGGCGTTGGCGCTCGTCGTCATGTCGCTGATCGCGAGGGCGTCGCACCACAGCTCGGCGTCCTCGTGCAGCGCCATCCGGTGTTCGTTCGGCAGCTTGTGCGCGCCCGGATCGTCCTTGAGGTTGTCGTCGAACTGCGTGGCGTAGAGCTGGAGGCGTAGCAGATCGGCCTGGAGCCCGCGCGCCGCCTTGTTGATCGTCTCGTTCTGCTGGCTCGTCTGCGCGTCCCACTTCTGGATGTCGGCGTCCTTCGCGGTCGACAGCTTCGCGACGCGCTCGTCGATCCGCTGTGCAGCCGGTAACAGCCGTGCGGCGACGTCGGGCCCGAACCGCAGCGCGTGCTCGTACACGGTCTTGCTGATCAGCGTCGAGTTGACCCGCATCTGTTCCAGGATGCGAGCACCGGGCCGCGTGGGCTTCGAGGTACCGGCCTGCGACAGGATGGCCTCATCGGCCTGTCCCGGATCCTGCGTCACCAGCTGCAGCGCCGGGTCGGCCAAGCCGGGCTCGTTGAACTCGTTCGCGCTGGCGTCCTTCGCGACGCCATACAGCGGGTGCGCGTTGGTGATCCGGTACGCCTCGGTCGGCTTGCCGAGCAGCGTGGTCGCGATCTCCTCGACGGTTGCGTCCATCGGCGCCTTGAGACGGAACCACATGCCCGACGCCCCGACTCGCTCGGTGACGATGTTGCGCGTGCTGTTGATCTGCTTCGGTGCTCCCGTCAGGTTCGGATGCGCGTCGTCGAACGCGCCGCCGTTGACGTTGACCAGCGGCTCGATCGTCAGCGCGCGCGCGACCAACGGATCAATCGGATGCGAAACGGCCAGATCCTCGGCCTTCGGCTGCCCGCCACCGTGGAGTTTCGCCTGCGCAAACCGCGGCATCTCGCGCTGTAGCGACTCGGTGGTCCGGCGCGCGAGGGCATTCGCAACCTCGACACCTACCGCCCCGAAATATTTGTCGGGACCAAACGCCACGCCTTCGTCGTTCATCAGCCGCGACGTGTCGATCAGCGAGCCAATCCGCTCGGGCTTGACCAGAGCCTCGAGCGTCTCGGGGGTGCTCGGCGCGGCGATCTGATCCGCCAGGTGACCGACGAACTTCTGCTGTCCACCCTCGGCCCACGTCACGTTCGCGTCCATCGTGCCGAACGGCAGCTTGCGCAGCGTGTTCGCCGCGTCGGCGGCGATCTGCGGCTCGTATTCCCTCAGGTACGCGGAGCGATCGATGCCAGCTGACTGGGTGGCGCAGCGCTGCAGTTGCAGCCCGGTCCGCATCACGTCGCCGATGCTCCCCGCGAAGTTCCCTAGCTTGGCGAGCTTCTCGCTCGACGACATCGCGCCTCCCGCAGCACGGTCGGCATCGCGCTCGGCAGCTTGGTCCTCGTCGCCGATCGGCTTCTTCCGCGCGGTCGCGTCGGTGGCCGCGTCCTTCTGCTGCTTCGTGTGGACGAGCTCGTGCGCGAGAAGCGCATCGCCGACGAACGAACCCGGCTTCGGCGCGTTCGCCCCCATCACGACGTTCTGGCCGACGGCGAACGCCACCGCGCCGTGCTCGGCCGCCTGGCGCTCCGCGACCGGCCCGTGGTGGATCCGCGCGCCCTCGGCGCCGAGCGGCGCCGCGAGCTTGCTGTCCACGGCCTGGCCTGGCCCGAGCTCGGTCTCCATCGCGTCGAGTGATTTCTTCTGGGCCTGTGGCGCCGCCGGCTGTTGTTGCGCCTGCTGGGCTGCGGCAGGTTCCGCCGCCGCGACGTCGGGCGGCAGCTTCCCGGTCTCCTTCCACACGTGCACCCCGGCGCGCACGCGCTGCACGATCATCGGGATCAGCGCCAGCGGCGACGCCGCTCCTGCAGCGCTCGGGATCCATTTCTTGATCAGCGCGGTCGTGGCGTTCGCCGGCAGCGCGCCGTACTTCGCGAAGTATTCGGCGATGTACGGGCACGCCAGGGCCGTCCCCATCCGGCCGAGCTCCTCGTTCGCCGCGTTCGTGACGCTCGGCTGCAGCTGCTCGAGGAATGCGCTCTTCAACATCTGCCCCGGCGCCACCGGCCCGGCATCGATGAACCATTCTTGGGGTGGCGTCCCTGATGTGACCTGGCCCGCCACGTGATCGGCCTCGGCTTCGGCTTTGCTGTTCGCCTCGCCCACGGCGAGCTTGCGTTGCGGCATCGCCGCGCCGCCCCGCTGCTGCGCGACGTGCGTGAGCTCGTGGCCCATCAGGCCTCGATCCGCCTCGCTCTCGCCGGGGCCGAGGAACACATCGCTGCCGTACGCGAATGCACGTGCGCCCATCGCCCGCGTCGATTGCTGTGACAGCGGGTCCTTGTGAACACGGACGTCGGCGAGGTTCGTGCCCGTGTGTGCGCCCAC
>Ga0302323_100000896_pt1 | contig 24089 bp, 18 predicted proteins | sample Fen_T0_3_FD_201950 | JGI IMG/M metagenome (GOLD analysis project Ga0302323, IMG submission 201950) | Peat permafrost microbial communities from Stordalen Mire near Abisko, Sweden - Fen_T0_3 | ecosystem: Environmental > Terrestrial > Soil > Wetlands > Permafrost | place: Sweden: Abisko... | reverse complement strand
AGATCTTCGACTTCATCGCGGCCACGGCCGACACCGGACCCGAGGTCCACCAGGTCTACGGCGCGCAGAGCCGCGAGCAGACCTTCGAGATTCCGCCCGAGATCTTCGAGGTCGGCCACACCTACGTGATCCGGGCGGGGTGCGTGTTCGGCGGATTCCCCAACATCGAGAGCGGCGACCTGGCGACGCAGGAGCTGCCGGTGTCGTTCTCGACCGTCGACAGCGCGGTCTTCACGGTGACGCCATGAAGCTCTGGATCACAGGTGCCTTGCTCGTGGGTCTCGCAGGACGCACGGCGCCGGCCCGCGGCGATCGCGGCGACCGCGCCGACCGCGCCGATCAGCTGTTCAAGAAGGGCAAGAAGCTGCTCGCCGAGAAGAAGTACCCCGAGGCTTGCTCGGCGTTCGAGGACAGCGACAAGACCGATCCGGGCATCGGCGCCAAGCTCAACGTCGCCAGGTGCTACGAGGAGTGGGGCAAGCTGGCCACCGCGTGGCGGTGGTACAACGACGCCGAGCAGCTGGCCCACACCACCAAGGACGATCGCGCGCCGCGGATCCACGCGCTGATCGCCGAGCTCGATCCCAGCGTGCCGCGGCTGACGATCCGCGTGCCGCCGGGCGCGCGGCTCGCCGGCATCGCCGTCAAGCTCGACGGCGTCGACCTCGACGTCAGCACGCTGGGCAGCGAGCGCCGCGTCGATCCGGGCCCGCACCAGATCGATACCGTGGTCGACGGCGAAAACCAGACCAAGGTCGTGCCGCTCGAGCGCGGCGGCAGCTCCGAGATCACGCTCGAGGTCGCCGCGGCGCGCAAGCCCACCGGCGAGGCGGGGCCGGGCATCTCGACCACCCAGCCCGATCCAGGCCGCACTCGCCGGCTCGCCAGCTACGGCGTCGGCGGCGCCGGCGTTCTCGCGGTCGGCATCGCGGGCGTCGTCGCGCTGCGCGCGCGCAGCGACTACCACCACGCGCTCGATGTCCACTGCGGCGGCGCGACCGATCTGTGCGACCACGAAGGCCTGACCCAGAGCCACAACGCGCGCAGCCGCGCGAACATCGCCACGGTCGTCACGCTCGGCGGCTTGGCCGCCGTCGCCGGTGGCGTCTATCTCTACCTCACGACGCCCCACGCGCCGCGCGGCGAGCACGCGCTCTACCTGGCGCCTTCGGTGGGCGGCAGTAGCGGCGTGGTGCTCGGCGGCGCGTTCTGAACACGTTCGCGCAGGTGGTGTCCAGGAGCTCCGCGCGACGCGCGGTCGCCCATCGTGAATGCTCCGCCGGCTTGCCCTCACCTCGCAAGAGGGGTTCGCGGGAATGCCCCCTCTCGATCGAGGCTACACACGAACCCGGGACCATAGGTCAAGGCGTTCATGTCTACACAAGACGTCGCCGCGTTGGTCCGGGCCGCTGCGACGGCTTGGCCGCCGGTGGCTTCGGCTCGAGCACCCGGTTGGCCGCGAGCGCAGCGCGGCGACCGCGGCAAAGATAGCCCCAGGAATCGTTTACGGTAGGCGGTCCGACCTTCCGAGCCGATGCGGCGAGACAGCAGGGCTCACCCGAAGTTTCGCCGCAGCTCGCTTGGCAATGAGAGGCAAGCCCCGGCGAGCGGCGTCCGCTGCCCGAGATCGAGTCGTGGTGCGTGCACTCCATCGATGAGCGCGTTCGACAGGTGTTCGAGCGCGTGCTCGCAACAACTGGCAACACCGAGGCATCACTATATGAGAACGATGATGAGTCTAGGTCTGATCTGCAGTATGGCTGCGTGCGTCGACCCGCAAACTGCGACACCGTCCGACCCCAGCGCGGGAACGGACGAAGCGACCGTCGGCACGACCGAGCAGGCGACCACAGGCAAGTCGCTCACCGCGCAGGATGTCAAGCTCGGCGATGGCTCCGAGGGCGGCATCTCCACCGCGCAGGACTGCGTGTTCATCCAGTACTGCGACGAACCGCCGGCAGGTGGCACGTGGAAGGTCGTCGGCAAGGTCCGCTCGAGCTGCTTCAGTCAGTGTTTCAACACCGCCATCATCAACGAGTTCATCGGCGACGCAAAGGCGGTGTGCGGCTCGACGTCGCTCAACGACAACAAATGGCGCATTGACTGCTTCTGAGCCGAGCCGGCGCCAACCGCGTGGAGCATGCTTGCGGCGCTTCGCGGGCAGGGCTATGATCGCTCATTATCGCCCTGCCCCAGATTCATAGTTAGGGTCGAGAGTATTGGCACTGTCAACTGACATTGAGGGCCGACCGCGCTCGACGGGGAGCCGCGCACGATGCGACGCCGCGCGCCACCGTGCACCTTCTGGGCCTCACCGACGCGGAGTTCTGCCCCGAACCGTACTGGCTTCTCGGGCACTGCCGCTCGGCTGAGAACGCGCAGGAACAACGCCCGCTTGTCGCCGAAGACGGAATACGGGCTCGGCCGGCCCACGCCCATGCCCATGCCCATGCCGGCGAGGAGATCGTCACTCCGTCGAAGCCCTTCGACCAGAACACCTGGGTCGCCTTCTCCAGCGCTTCCAGCTCGTCGAAGCCGCGCGGTCGTCCACGCGACCTCGTGGTCTTGTGAATCATTTAGTTCGAAATTCCTTGCGTCTGACCATCCGCCTCATTAAAGTACCAAACAGTTCAAAATTTGCAAGACGACCCTGTCGTCGCGAGGAAACCACCCATGAAACATTCGATCGCTCTCGTCACCGGCGCCACCTCCGGGCTCGGTTATGCCGCAGCCAAGTTGCTTTCGGCCGAAGGCTGCAGCCAGGTCATCGTCACCGGCCGCAGCCTCGCCCGGGTCCAGGAAACGGCCGCTCAGCTCGCGGCTGAGACCAAGACCCAGGTCTTCACGCCGCTGGAGCTGGATCTGGACACGCCGTCCAGCGTCCAGTCCGCCCTAGCCGAGCTCGTCAAGCGAGGTCGGCCGATCGACCTCCTGCTGCTCAATGCCGGGATGGTCCCTGGCAAGGCGCGCGTGCTCACTGCGGCGGGCGTCGAGGCGGCGCAGGCCCCGCTGATCGGCCATCATCAATTGACTGTCGGGTTGCTCCGCGCCAACCTGCTAAGCGCCAACTCGCGGATTGTTATCGCCGGCGCGGAACCTGCCCGAGGGGGCGTGCCCCTTTTCAGCTACACTGACGTGCCCACCTTCGCGGCCAAATACCACCGTGGGGACCGAACCGCCGCTGTTGAAGCCCTGCTGCACAACGGGCCGAACGTGAAGTACGTGCCCAACAATACGTATGCCGACGCGAAGCTCATCGTTGCTTGGTGGGCCGCGGCGCTGGCGCGCCGGCTACCCTCCGGCATGGCCGTGTACGCTGTCTCGCCCGGGGCGGCGACCGACACCAAGGTGGTGCGAAACGCTGGCCCGGCGTTGAAGTATCTGTTTATCCCAATCGTGAACCTCATTCCCGGCATGAATCAAACGCCGGAGACCGCGGCCCGTCGGTACCTCCAGGCGTCGGAGTTCGGAACCGACGTCTCAGGACAATTCTTCGCCTCGAAGCCCGGGAAGCTCACAGGCCCAATTGAGGCGCAGCCCCAGCCACACCTCCACGATCGCGCCAGCCAGGAAGCCGCGTGGCAGGCCGTGGTCAAGGTATCCGGAGTCGACTTCTCCTCCCAGCCCCCCTTGAGCGCGGTGTCCTGAGAGAGGACCCGATCGCCGTCCAAACTCGCGTTCGTTACTCCGTGAATCAAGAGAAAAGCGAGTCTTGGGTAGGTCACACGAGGGCCATGCGTGGTTCCGTGGTGTGGGGGGAGGGCAGATGGAACTGGGAGTTCCAACACGTCGGTGCCGGTCGCCTTGCCAATTTCGAACCGTTCGGTAAAGATAATGGGGCGAATCGTCAGACGCAAGGAGTTTGTGACAAAATGATTCGAAATGCCGGTAGGCCGCGTGGACGGCCACGCAACTTCGACGAGCTGGAAGCGGTGGCAAAGGCGACGCAGGTGTTCTGGTCGAAGGGCTATGACGGAGTGACGATCGACGATCTCGTCGACGGGATGGGTGTTGGTCGGCCGAGCCTGTATGCAGTCTTCGGGGACAAGCGAACGTTATTCCTGCGCGTCCTCAAGGCGTACGCAGAGAAGAAGGGCGCTGGCGCTGCGAATGCACTCCTCTCGCCGCAGACTCTTCGCGCCTCACTTGCCGGCTTCCTGAGGCACGCCGTAGAAAGTGCGACCGAGGAAGGGAGCGCGGCGGGTTGTCTTCTCGCATGCGTCGCGCCGCTTGTGGACGACGCAGTGGTCCGGCAGTTCCTACAGAAGGCTTCGGCTGGCGCCGCGGCGCTTGTGGAAAGTCGGTTCCGGGACGGGATCAGCGCAGGAGAAATCCCGACGGACTTTCCTGTCGGCGCGCGGGCGAGCCAAGTCATCGACCTGTCCAATGGTTTGACCATGCGTGCGAGAATGGGCGCGACGCGCAAGACGCTGCTCAGGGACGCAGAGGAAGCCGCCGACTTGGTGCTTCTGCCGCGGGCGACTGGCCACGGGCCGAGCGGCAGTGCCCGGAAAGCCCGTGCGGTTCGGGGGTGAGTTGCGGGTCCGCGAGACAAATGTATGGACGCGCGACAGCGATCCCGGCGCAGGGGACGGTGTCCTCGCTGCTCTGGATGCCGGCCGCGTGGCGCACGCGCGAAACGCGCTACACATGAACGCCTTGACCTGCGGTCAAGGGTTCATGTTCCGCCTCGATCGAGAGGGGGCTTTCCCGCCCCCTCTGCGCCGGCAAGCCGGCGCATTCACCCCTCCGCGCGTCGCGTCGCGCGGATCTCCTGGCCACCAGCCTATGCGACTTTGTTTAGCGGCGACGCGACGCCCTGCGAAGCCGTCGCCGCGTTCGGTGACCTCGCCGTCGTGTAGGCCGGGGTGACCCCAGAGGAACCCGCACCGCGATCGATCGCCCAGGCGCGCTCGTCGATGCGTCCCAGCGTTCGGGGCGAGCACGCGCGCTGCGCGTCATCCGGCTCGTGCCCACGCGGCGGTCCGCCCCGGGCGCGCCCGCGCAGCGCGACGCGCTTGGATCGTGCTCGCGGGTCGACGCCGAGGTCGTCGCCGGCGCGGAACCGCACGCGACGCCGTCACGCGCGAGGTGCGAGCGCTCGCCAGGTTCTGCCGATCGCTTCATCCCATCTCTACGCCGGCCGGACTGTGGCCGATGTCCCCGGGCGAGGGACTTCCCTTGGAAAGCAGCGAGCTCATGCATTGTCTTAGACGTATTGGAGTCGCCGGCGCGATTCTTGTCGCGACCTCCGTCGGCTGCGGCGACAACCAGCCGCCCAGCACCACCTCGGTCGGAGGACAGATCCAGATCGCGATCGCGGGGAGCGTGGCGAGCCCGGGCGACATCACCTCGATCCACGTCGCGGTGACCGGCGGCGATTTCGTCGGATCGGTGGATGCCGACCTGGTCAAGCAGCTGGATTCGTCGTGGCAAGGCACGCTGCTCGACGTGCCTCCGGGGGCCGGCCGGACCGTGACCGCGGAGGGCTTCGACGTCGACCACAACAACACCTACGAGGGGATCGCGACCAACGTGACGGTGTCCGCTGGCACGCTGACCAACCTCGCGCTCACGCTCAAGCCGAAGGCCGACGGTCCGTTCCCCGGCCTCAACACACCGCCGCACTTCGTCACGGTGGTCCACCCCGACTCCATCCTGTCCACCGACACGGCCACGCTGTTCGCGACGGCCGATGATCCCGATGCGAACACGCTGCTGACCTACACCTGGAGCGTGGTCCAGGGTGGCGGCACGCTGTCGGCCGAGACCATCTCGAACCAGCCGCCAGGCACCGCGGTGTCCACGGTGTACACCCCGGCGCTCGGGTTCACCGGCTTCGCGGTGATCCAGGCCGCGGTCACCGATGGCCAGGCGACCACGACGACCTCGTTCCCGCTCGCGATCGGCGCCGGTCTGGTCCCGAACATTCGGTTCGACGTGCTCCCGGACCTGGCGATCTCGAGCATCGCGCGGCAGTCGCTGATGCCGGGGGGGACCAGCCAGATCGACTACACGCTCACCAACCCGACGCAGCCGTGGACCCCGGCGACCATGCACGTGCACACCACCTGGAGCGACTCGTGCGGCGGCAGCTTCGACGCCGATCCCGAGGACCTCGACATCAATCGAGGGGATAGCGCGAGCCGGACGGTCACGTACACCGCGCCGTCGACCCAGCCGGCGAGCGTCACGCAGTGCCAGCTCACGCTCGCGCTGGTCGATCTCTCGAGCCTGCAGATCACGTTCACCATCAACCTCTGGATCGATCCGCCGATGGTGATGTTCCAGTCCAGCGTCGCCGTCACCGGTGACACGTTCAACGGGCAGTGGCGGACCGCGGACGCGTTCTGTCAATCGCTCGCGGACGCGCCGACGTCGGTGGTTCCTTCGGGCACCTACCACGCGCTCGTCAGCTTCGACGAGATCAACGCCAGGGATCGCCTGGTCGACGCGCCCTACATCCGCGTCGACGGCACGCCGATCGCGCGCAACAAGGCGGAGCTGTACAGCCTCGACCTCCTGAACTCGATCCGCAACGACGAGCACAACGCGTTCAGCGGGGTCTCGGCGGTGTACACCGGGACCAACGGCGACGGGACCAAGGGCACGAACTGCAGCAACTGGACGACGTCGAGCGGCGGCGTCGACGCGACCGCGGGCATCAACGCGACCTCCGCGAACCCGAACTGGACCAACAGCGGTACGTTCACCTGCACCGCGTCGCTGCCGATCTACTGCGTCCAGCAGCCGAGCGCCGGTCCCATCTGAAGTAGCAGCGCCGAGCACGTCGCGACCGGCGCGCGGCGGTCCGCGCCCGGGCTCGTGGCTCGCGACCTCGTGCAGGGCCACCGAGGTCCGCGGCGAGGTCAAGCCGCTCGAGCCAGGAATCGACCTCCGGCGCGGGCGTCGCGCTCCGCCCGGAGCTCTCGGACTCGGCACCCTTCCCGGAAGGGGAGGGTGCTGCGGACCTACGCGAATCGCACGACGGCGAACGCCGCGGTGTGTCACGAGGCGGGGCGGCGCAATCGACCCGGCCGTGCCGGTCCGCAGACGCCGCCACGCGGCGACTCGATCACGAGGCGCCGACTGGGCCGGCTTCGCGCGAGCCGCGGCTGCACCGCAGCGAGCGCTGCTGTCTCGCATCGGTGACAGGCGGCGGTTTTGCCAGCGAGACGCACCGCAGCGTACCAGTCCGCGACCTCAACTTTGCCAGTGGCGACGCCCTCGAGTTTCGTTTGTCGGCGCGATGCGTCAGGCAGTCCACCAGGCAGAATCTGCCGGATCCGAGCCTGGCGGCAGCAAGAGCCAAACATACCAGACCTGAAGATCTCGACGAGATTGAAGCAACTGTTGAGGTCTGCTGTGCTGGCAGGAACGACGTGATCCGGATTGGCGGCCGAGCGCCAGCCGCGGCCCTGCGGCGACGCTGGAATGGAATCAGCGGCCCAGACTCACGACGCCCGAAGGTCGGGCACGCCGGCTATGGACAGACGCGTCGAACTCTGATGATGTAGCGCGAGGCTCCCAGCGCTTTTGATAGCCGGCCTTCGGCAGGGGGATAGCGCTGTTGGCCTGCTGCGATATCGAAATGGGGTTGTGTAATCGAGATTGCATCACGGGGCCGAACTCCCGATGTACGGAACACGTGCGCAGCGCTGTGCGGCGACAGCGCATCATTGCTATCGGACTCGGAATCGGCATGTCGACACAAGGGCCTTATTCAGCTTGCTCGCGGCGAGATAGTCAAGGCAGAATCCCACGCGCGACTCCATACCTCCATTTTCGAACAGAAGGGCCAAGCATGAGATCCAGTAGACTTCGTGGTTGTCTGGTTGTAGCGGCACTCTTCGCGGGGACCTCGAGTGCTTCCGCCCAGGACGACACCGACAAAACCACCGACGAGAAGACCCTTGCGAAACCCGCCCGGGTCGCGCAGGCGCAGCCGGACCCGCCGCAGACCGAGCCGTCGCCGCAGGCCGGCCCGTCGCCGGAGGCGGACCCCTCGCCGCAGGCCCCGGGGGCGCGCGAGCCGGCGATGCCCGAGGAGAAGCTGCGCAAGATGATCGACGAGCAGGTCGCGAAGGGCCTGAAGCCCAAGTGGCCGTACATCGAGTTCTCGGGCTACGCCCGCGCCGCGGTTGGTCTGGCCGCGCGTGGCGGCAAGCAGGTCTGCTTCGGCCTCTCGGGGGCGGACACGAAGTGGCGCCTCGGAAACGAGTGCGACTACGTGATCGAGCCGCAGTTCACCGGCCGGCTCGTCCAGCTCGATGACAAATCGAGCTGGGGCGTCGTCGCGATGCCGGGCCTCTACCGCACGTACGAGGACCCGAACGGCTCGGACAAGACCTTCTTCTCGAACCTGCCGGCCGAGTTCCGGCAGATCTACTTCTTCGGCGAAAACGTCCCGCAGCTCCTGAACGGCAGGGTCTGGGGCGGGAAGCGTTACTACGACCGTCTGCACCTCGACATCAACGACCAGTTCCTCGAGATGGAAGACGGTGATGGCGCCGGCGTCGAGGACATGAACGTCGGCGTGGGCAAGGCGTCAGTCGCCTTCCTCATGAACCCGAACAGCGAAGCGGATCAGGTCGCCAACCCTGCCGCGCCCACGGCAGGCTCCGTCATCTCGACCGCCAACCTGGCCCGGTTCAGGCTCACGGCCCGGCTGACCGACATCCAGACGGCGAAGGATGGCAGCCTGCAGATCTGGGCCGCGTGGTACGGAAGCTCGACCAGCAGGGACCAGAAAGACCCGGGCGTCGTCATCCAGAAGCCTGAAAACTTGTTCAGGTTCGCCGCCTATCACACGCTCGGCAAGGTGCTCGGTGGCACTAACTTCCTCGGCGCCAAGGGCGAGTACGGCACGAACCACACGCTGTGGCGCGTTGTTCTGCAGGAGCAGATGCTGTTCAACAACGGGCACACGGGCGTCGATGTGATCGGCGAGTACCGGTCCGCGAGGGACCGGACCAACAGCGACGCGGACTGGGTGAGGAGGGACTGGATGTCGCTCGGCGCTCGCGCCGACACCCAGCTCTCCGGGCCGTTCCGCTTCCTGCTCGAGGCCGGCATCGATCGCCTCCGCCCCGATGGCGGCGGCAACCCGCAGCTGTTCAAGACCACCGCGTGTCTGGCGATCAACGCCGGCGAGGGTCCCGGGTCCCGGCCCACGTTCCGGTTGTTCTACACGCACGGGTTCTGGAACGACGACGCCAAGACCTCGATGCTCGGCGTGTACACGCTCGGCCAGAGCGGGAACCGGCTGCAGCAGATCTACGGTGACAAGAACAACGGTGGCGCGGCCGGCATCCAGGCCGAGGCGTGGTGGTAGCGCGTCGGCGGCTGGGCAACACGGTGGCCCACCGCTGAATCGATCCGGGTGATTACGCGTGCCAATGAGAGCGCTCCCACTTCGTGGGGCGCTGGCTCGGCTACCACGGCCCGCGATGCGCTACGCTCGAGCGGTGCACCGACTTGCCGTACTCGCCGTTGTCGCCGCCTGTCATGGCGCCAGCGATCCAGCTCAGCCCGATGCCGCAGCGTCCCAGCGCGATGCTTTGGCGTCCCCGTCCGATGCCGCCGCGTCCCCGTCCGATGCCGCGACTGGCGGTGACGCGGCTTCGGGCACGACGCGGCGCCTGCCGCCCGTGAACGCGAAAGCCGACTACCAGCTCGGCGGCGCCTACGCACTCCCGGCGAACGTCGCGCTGGTCACGCGCGACCGCAACGCCGCGCCGGCCGCCGGCGTCTACAACATCTGCTACATCAACGGGTTTCAGATCCAGCCCGACGAGGCGGCGTCCTGGACCACCAGCCACGCCGATCTGATCCTGCGCGATGGCGGCGCGCCGGTCATCGACACCCAGTGGAACGAGATGCTGATCGACATCAGCACCCCCGACAAGCGCAGCCAGGTCGCGGCGATCGTGAACGCATGGATCGATGGCTGCCAGGCGGCTGGGTTCGACGCGGTCGAGATCGATAACCTCGACTCCTACACGCGATCTCACAACTTGCTGGTCGCGGACAACGCGGTCGCGGCGATGGCGCTGTTCTCCGCGCACGCCCACGCCGTGGGGCTCGCGATCGGGCAGAAGAACGCGTCGGAGCTGGTCGCGCGCAAGGCCGAGCTCGGCACCGACTTCGCGACCGCCGAAGAGTGCGATCGCTACAGCGAATGCGATGCGTACCGCGCGGGCTACGGCGATCACGTGATCGTGATCGAGTATCGCCGGGCGGACTTCGAGGCCGGCTGTACCAACTTTCCGAATCTGTCGATCATCCTGCGCGACGTCGACCTCGTGACACCGACGACGAGCGGCTACGTCTACGACGCGTGCTGAGCGCGGGGCGGTGGCCGAGCGCGGCTCGCGAGCTCCCGTAGATCGCGGGCACCTCGTCCGATCAGGACGGCCGGTCCTATCGGTGGGGCGCGATTGACGATCCGGCGGCGGCTCGTCAAATTAGCGGTCAATGCGTAGGATCAAAGTCATCTCGGCACTGGCCGCGTTCGCGGTCGCCTCCCTGTTCGCCACCGTCCTCCACGCCTATCCCGATCCGGGGGCGGGGCAGGAGACCTATGTGACCTATTACAGCGACGCGTCACGCACCACGGTCGTCGGGGTCCGCTCGGTGGGGCGCGGCAGTTCGTGCACCATCTATCATACGTCGTGGGGGAGCACGAGCTCGTACTCCACGGTCACCGTCGCGAGTTGTGGCGGGGGCGACGTCTGACAGCAGCGCCGGCCGGTCTCGCGCCGTGCGCTACGGCTGCTTGTTCCGCTGCTCGACCTCGAGGCGGAGCCGGTCCCACCGCGTGCGGACCTCGGGCGTGAGTTCGACGCCGAGGTCGTCGAGCTCGAGGATCGGGCGAATCTCCAGCTCGGCGTCCTCTCCGGGGTGCGGATGGGGGCAGCGGCGGGCCCATTCGACCGCCTCCTCGATCGACCGGACCTGCCAGAGCCAGTAGCCGGCGATGAGCTCCTTGGTCTCGGCGAACGGACCATCGACGACCTTGCGCGAGCTCCCCGAAAACTCGATCCGCTTGCCCCGCGCGCTCGGGTGGAGGCCATCAGCGGCGAGCAAGATGCCTGCCTTGACGAGCTCCTCGTTGAACGCGCCCATCTCGCTGAGCAGGTTCTCGCTCGGCGGTCCGCCCGCTTCGCTGTTCTTTGTTGCCTTGACGATGACCATGACCTTCATTGTCGGGTTCCTCCGGCGCAGGCGCCGTTGTGGTTCGTACAGGCGACGAGCGAGGCGGGGGCAGATCGACAGACGGGGCATGTTACGCGGCGCGCAACGGCCGCGCGGGGTCGGAGTCGCCTACTGGGGGAGGCTCAACCCGAGCAGATCGTCGATCGCCGTTTGCGGCACCTGGTTGGGCAGGGCGGGGAGCAGCGTGCGGGCGCCGGCAGGCAAGTTCTGCGGATGCAGCACGGCGACCTTGACGGTGCGCGCGTTCTGATCGAGCAGCACGATGTAGTAGCGATCGTCGGTCGCACGCCGCCACACCGGCCCCTCGGACGACTGGCGGTGGTCGGCGTCGATCACCGCGCCGTGCGACATGGCGGTCAGGTGGTTGGCGTCGAGCAGATCGGCGTCTGCCGGGAACTGGCTGATGCCGCAGCCCTGGATCCCGCACGTCACGCCGCCGAGCGAGCCGACCTGATACGACCGCACGCCCGTGCTGATGACGTCGCGGTTGCCCCACTGCGCTCCCGACGACTCGGCGATGACCTCGAAGACATTGATCTGGCCGCAACCATCACCGACCGCGCCGTTGGTGTTGGCGAAGCAGTGACAGGGATTGTATCCCGACCAGCCGTCGCGATCGAGCTCGGACGCGGACAGCCCGATCCACGGCGAGTCCTCGGCGCGCTCGTTCTGGCCGGCCGAGATGCAGCTCAGCGGCTTCATGTCCGGATCGTCGGCGTACGGCATCGACGCCAGGATCACGAACAGCTTGGACCCGGCCCAGCCCTCGAAGTCGAGGTCGGAGCCCGGGCAGTACGGATCGCTGCGGGGCCCGCACGGGAACGGCTTCTCCTGCATCGCGAAGAACGAACAGCTGTTGCCCAGGTCGCCGGAGAACGCGCGTAGATCGCCGGGCCCCGAGAAGTGCAGGTTGAAGGTCCGGTCGGCGCTGCGGCGATCCCAGAACGAGCGGATCGCCCAGTCGCCGGCTGCGTCGCGCAGCGGCTGGTACACCGCGAGCTGGCGGACCCGCAGCGGTCCGTCGAGCACCAGGGTCTGCTGCTCGTCGAACGGCGTCAGCAAGTCGGAGGTGACTTCGTGCTTGGTGCGGCAGCACTTCTCGCCGCCCCACGGCAGCGAGATCGTCTCGGATTGCACATCGCACCGCGCGTCGCCGGGGTCGGCCTCGATGACGCGGCCCCACCATCCCGGCGCGCCGATGTGGGTGAACGTCAGCGTGCCACCACGGGTGACCGTGCCGCTGTTGGAGGTCACCGGCGGATCGTGCGAGGGGGCGGCGTTGCCCAGATCGTCCCACACGCCACCGGAACCGCCCGACGGCCCGGTCGGGCTCGATGCGTCCGACGGGCTCGACGGCGCCGACGGGCCCGACGGATCACCGCCCGAGGGCGGGCTGGTGCCAGCGCTGCCGCCACAGGCCGCGACGAGCAGCGCGACCGCGACGTGCACCTTCACAGGTGCTCCCGCAGCGTCGCCGGGCAGGTCTCGTCGACCTTGGACCCGCAAGGAAAGGACCGAGCTACAAACGCCATGGCGGCAAGCCTACGTCGACCCCGCCCGCCCCGACGATGTAGGACGCGCGTCGATCGTGACGCCGCTGTGATGCTGGCGACATTCGACGGCCGGGAACCGAGCTCGGCGGCTGGGGGGACGAGCCGTCCTGCGGGCGGCGCCGCGTACCCCGTGCGTACCCGTGACCGCCGCGGCGGTGCGCCGATCAGCCTGGACGCCTCGTCGATCTGGCCGACCTCTCCGAGCGCGAGCGAACCAACGGCTTGCTGGAGTGCGTCTCGATGAACAGAGTCACGGGCTTTCTGATCGTGCTGTGTGTAGGTGGCTGTAGCTCCGGCGGGCATGGTGACGCCGCCGACGCGGGGGATGGAGGCGCCCAGGGCAGTGATGGTGGGATCGACAGCGGTCGTGATGGTGGGATCGACAGCGGCAGTGACGGTGGGATCGACGGCGGCGCTGGCGGCGGGATCGACAGTGGCATTGACGGTGGGATCGTCTGTGCCAGCGGTAGCGGCGGCGGCTTGACCCTCGACCCCCGGTGCTACGACGGCCTCCGCGCCGAGACCTTCGATCTGCTGGCGGACCCGTGCGAGATCGACGCCGTCGCCGGCCAGATGACGCTCTCGGCGCGCGGTGGCGAGACGGTCTACGTCGTCCTGCGCGCCATCGACAACACCGTGATCGCCAATGGCCAGACCGCTGGCAACACGGCGTGCGCGGTGCCCGCGACCTACACCCTCGCGATCACCGAGGACGCGGTCAACCCCGGCGTCGAGCGGGTGTTCCTCGACTACCTCAACGGCACGTTCGCGCTCGGCTCGACGGTGGCCGGCACGGCGACGCCGGGCGTCACGCTGGCGCTCGGTGGCGGGTCGTCGCTCGTGGTGCGTGGCTCGAGCGGCGCGGACAAGGTCTACCTCGGCAGCACCTACACCAACAACGTGCTGGCCCACAGCTGGATCAACGTCGATGGCGACGCCTCGCCCGACGTCCAGTTCGACGGCGTGACCGACGTCAAGGTCACCACCGGCCCCGGCGCCGACATCATCTCGGCGGACGGCGGCAACGGCACCACCGGCGCGCCGCTCGACGTGACGATCGCGGTCTCGGCGTACGGCGGCGCCGACGCGGACACGCTGACCGGCGGCAGGGGCCCGAGCGCGCTGGTCGGCGGCGACGGCGACGACCTGTTCCTGCAGACCCCGACGATCGCCGCCGACACGATCAGCGGCGGCAACGGCGTCGACACCGTCGACTACGGCGTGCGCGCGGCCGCGGTGACCGTCACGGTGTGCACCACGTGCGTCGCCGATCCGTCGGGCTGCGCGGCGACCGACGCCACCTGCCGCGGCCTCGCCGACACCGCGTGGTCGAGCTGCAACGCCAGCGCGAGCATCGCGCAGACCACGTGCGACGACAACGCGGCCACCGCGCTGTCGAGCTGCACCGCCACCGCCGACAGCGACCAGACGACGTGCACCGCGGCGTGTACCGTCGGCGATACCACGTGCACCGACGCGTGCGACGCCACCCACGCGGGCGCGCTGCAAGCGTGCCAGGACGCGAGCACCAGCTCGCTCGCGACCTGCGCCGCGAACGCCAACGTCGCGACCGCGAGCTGCACGAGCACGCAGACCTCCGCCTACGCGTCGTGTGACGCCACCGGCGCGACCTGCCAGGCCCACGCGACGATCGCGGCGTGCGCGGTGTGTGTCGGCGACGACGGCGCGGTGGGCGAGGGCGACACGGTCAACGACGATGTCGAGATCGTGCTCGGCGGCAAGGGCAACGACCGGCTGTCGGCGCGCTGGGCGGTGTGCTCGGACGGCGCGGCCCTCCCGACGATCAAGTGCACGCTCGAGGGCAACGCCGGAGACGACACGCTGGTCGGCAGTCGGTTCGCCGATCTGCTCGACGGCGGCAACGGCAACGACACCCTCCAGGGCGGCCTTGGGAGCGACACGCTGATCGGCGGCGCCGGCATCGACACCGTGTCGTACGCGGAGCGCACCAACCCGGTCAAGGTCTCGCTCGACGCCGCGCACCCGTGGGTCGCAGGCCAGAACGGCGAGGTCGGCGAGAACGACGCGGTCGCCAGCGACATCGAGAACCTCACCGGAGGCGCCGGGGACGACTTGCTGCGCGGGAGCGCGACCGCCAACATCGTGCGCGGCGGCGCCGGCGACGATACCCTCGAGGGCGGGCCGGGCAACGACTCGCTGTACGGCGACGCCGGCAACGACTTGCTGTACGGCGGCGCGGGCAATGACATGCTGGTCGGCGGCGCGGGCGCCGACACCCTGGTCGGCGGGGACGGCGATGACTTCCTCGACGCCAGCGATAACCCGGCCACCGCCGACACCGCGATCGACTGCGACGGCGTCAACGACTCGTCCGGCACCGCCGGCACGTCGCCTGGCACCTCGGACGCGCTGGTCAAGGACGGCAGCGACTCCGGCGCGCTGCACTGCGAGCTGTAAGACTTCGGCATCTCGCGTGGGACGACGAGCGGAATCTTCGTGCTCGATACTGGCGCTGTGTTGACGACGATCACCCCCGATCTCGCCGACCTGCTCGGGTACAGCGCGCGCGATGCGATCACGCGTGCCCGCGTGCACACCGCAGTGGGGAGTGAGGAGGGCTACGTCCTGCGCGTGGCTCAGCGCGCGGTGCTCGGGTTCATCACGCCGAGCTTCCCGGTCCAGGTCTTCGATCTCGGCCACGATGGCATCGATGGCCTGGTCGGCCTGAACTTTCTGAGCGAGCTCAACTACGAGGTCCGGTCGGCCGAGCGTCGGATGCTTGCTGAGTCGATCTCATCGTTGCAGCCGTAAGGCACCCTCACGGTGCATCGGCGCCGAACCCATTGTGCGATGGGGGCGGCCGGAGTTGCTTGGCGTTGTCGTCCTCGCCCGGGCGGCTGCGCAAGCCGATCGCCCTGGCACGCGCGGCGGTCGACCACGCGCCTGCCGCGTCACCGCAGGCGCAGGATCGTGACCGAGCTCGGCGCGAACGTGTAGGTGAACGCTCCACCGGCGAGCGTGAACCCCGCGGTGGTCGACTGCGGCGTCACGCGGGTCGGGTTCGCCGCGTCGTTCTGATCCGCGCGGTCGCCGCTCAGCTGCGTGACCTGCGCGGTGCGGGTAGCCGGGGTGTACCCGGTGAGCCGGATTGTCGGAGTCTGCGACGAGCCGCTGGCGTTGACGACCTGGATCACCAGCTCGGTCCCGTCGGTGCTCGCCGTGACCGTGAGCTGCGGGTTCGTGGTCACCGTGTTCACGACCCGGGGCAGGTAATTGCTGGCGATCATCTGCGTGACGTAGCCCGGTGGCTGCAGCCAGCTGCGCTGCGGATCGTAGAACACCAGCCCTTGATCCCAGCCGTTGGTGTTCTGGCCGTCGGCCTGAAGCGCGTTGGCCGACGTCACCACGGTGACGCGGTTGCCGAGCTGGGACAGAAGGCCGATGGCGGCGGCGTTGGCGAGCGCGCGCTCCATGTTGTGGCGGCTCGCGTTCAGCTCGTAGACCTGCAGCTTGTAGCGCACCGCGGGGTTTTCGCGCTGGACCCACATGTCAAGGCTGGCCACCGCGTCGACGCCATGCGCGACCTGCTCCGGGTTGTCGGTCCAGATGTGGACGTCGATGGCGAGCTGACCTGCGTGCGCCGCCGCGAAGTCGAGGATCGTCTTGTAGGCGGCCAGCGAGGTGATCCCCGACTGCGAGCCGGTCACGTGATCTGGATCCGCGATCACGTCGCCGTAGCCCATGTCGCCGATGGTCAGGACCATCGCCGGATCCTTGGCCCAGATCGCCGCGGCGAGGCCATCGAACTTGGCCGCGAACTCGGCGTCGAGGAACTGCTCGTTGCCGAGCTCGATCTGGTGCACGCCGTACGGCGCCGGGTGGCCGCTGGCAGCGCGCCGGGCGCCCCACGGCGTGGCGGTCGAACCGTTGACGTACTCGACGAAGTCCGCCATGTCCTCGGGGGTCTCGTCGATGTTGAACGTCGGGATCGCCAGCACGCCCATCGCCTCGCCGAGGTCGAGGAAGTCGAGGATCCCCCAGCCGTTGGTCTCGAAGGGGTACCACCAGCCGGCGAACACCGGCCGGAGCTCGCGGGCGCCGATCATGTGCTTCCAGCGGTAGCCCGGGGCGAGGATCGCCGAGCCTCCGTAGCGCAGCACCGTCACGCGCTGCGCGGTCATCGCGTCGACGATATCCTTGCGCACCGGCAGGCCGGCGATCCGGCCCCACGCGCCGGGCTGGAGGTACGCGTAGCCGATGTCGAGCGTGCCGGGCGCGCCGAGCTTGATGGTGAGCCGGCCCCGGGGATCGCTCGCGCCCGGGGTGAGCGAGAAGTCGTAGCGCGCCCATCCCGCGCCGGCCGTGGTGACCACGGCCGCGGCGTACACCGCGGCGCCCAGCGCGAACTGCTGCGTGGCGTCGCCCGCGCAATCGGCGATCTGCAGGCGCGTGCCGTTGGCCGTCCCGCCGCTGGTGGCGACGCACCGCCCCGAACCCGGGTTGCGCAGCGAGCCGTCGGGCTGGGGCTGCCAGATCTGGCCGGGCACTCCGTTGCAGTCCCACAGCTGGAGCACGGCGCCCGCGGCAGTGCCGTTGTCCGCGATGTCGAGGCAGCGACCGAGCGTGCGGATCGTGTCGTCCCCGGCGTGGGTCCAGCGCTGGTCCATCGCGGACGGCTGACACGCCCACAGCTGCACCGCTGCGCCGTTGCCGCCCGTGTCGTCGCCGGACACGTCGACGCAGGTCCCGCCCGGGCCGGCGATGGTCCCGGTCGCGCCCTCGGCGGCGATCGTCACCGGCACGGCCGCCGAGCTGCGCAGGTACACGTATCCATCGTACGGCTTGCCGGCGGTGAAGCTTATCCCCCACCGGTTCAGCCCGCGGTTCTCCACCCCGAGCCCCGCGCCCGACGCCGCGGTGATGCGCTGGCTCTGGCGGCCCTGGAACGGGCTCGGCGCGCCCAGCGTGAACGATCCGCGGGCGCCGCTGGCCACCACGCCGCGCCACATGCCGCTGATCCCGGGCTGGGATGGCTCCTCCTGGAAGCTCTCGCCGAACACCAGCTGGCTGTAGATGCCGCCGTAGATCTCGTGGTTGACGTCCTCGAGCCCCGCGCCGGTCATCGTGGGAGACAGCGCTGCCTGGGTGTCGAGCGCGTTGACCGCGACGTCGTTGCCGCTGGGCACCAGCGACCAGTACTGGTCGTTGGCGCTCACGTCGTCGAACAGCTGGGCGCGCGACGCGTTACCGACCTGGGCGCCGAGGATCGACAGCACGCCGCCCGGGCGTCGCTGATTCGACAGCTTGAACATGCCGTTGGGCTGCGCCACGATCGCCCACGCCTGATCGGACGCCGCGACGTCATCGTAGAGGATCGCGATGGTGCCGTTGCCGGTCTGTCCGCTGCTGAGCGACAGCAGCCGCCCGCTCTTCTGATTCACCAGGTGGTAGTAGCCGCCTCCGAGCGCGACCACGAACCAGAACTGGTCGGGCTGGTTGATGAAGTCGTAGATGTCGACCTGGTTGTTGATCGCGGTGCCGCCCTGGAACACCGACAGCGCGGTGCCGCTGTTCTGGTTGATGATCCGGTAGGGCACCGCCGCCGAGAAGCTCTGGACGGCGACGATGGTCCAGTCCTGATCGTCGGCGGCGATGTCGTCCCACACCTGGACCAGCGTGGCGTTGGCGGTCTCCGCGCCGACCACCGACAGCGCGGCGCCGGGCCGCTTCGCGCTGGTGATCTTCACGTACCCGGGGTGGCCCGGCGCGATGCGCCAGTCCTGGTCGGGGGCCGTGCCGAGGTACTGCCAGAGGTGGGCGATCGTGCCGTTGTCGGTCCTGCCGTCCGTGGTCGACAGCGCGCGGCCGCTCCGCTTGTTGATGAGCTTCTTGGTGCCCTGATCCGCGTCCTGGATCGACCACAGCTGATCGTCCGCGCCGACGTCGTCGTAGATGATGTTGCGGGCGCCGTCCGTGGTCGCGCGGTTCTCGACCGAGAGCAGGCGGCCGCTGTGCTTGTTCACGATCTTGTAATAGATCGCCTGGTTGTAGCCGGTCGCGCGCGCTAGCCGGGGCGCGACGAGCAGCGTGGCCGCGACGAGCGCGAGCGTGGCGAGGGCGGACGAGGATCGCTTCACGGAGCCTCCTGCGGTGGTCACTGCGTTCGCTGAACCTTACGTGACCACTCTGTCACAATGCGCGACTCGATCCCGCGCCAGCGCTAGCAGGAAGCGTTCGAGGTCGCGCGCGAGGTCGCGGCGGAACAGCGCGAACTCCGGGGCGGCGATCACGCGGGCCGAAGCCTGGGCCGGGAAGGCGATGGGGTAGAGCCCCGCGATGATGCAGACGCCATCGGAGAGCAGCTGAGCGTATTGCTCGGCAGAGAGCGCCGGAACCCGCGACGCCAGGAAGCCGCCGATCTCCCGGAACGATGCGAGGGAGCGCATCTTGACTTCGCGGATCGCCTCCTCGCTGAGGTTGCGCTCGAGCACCGAGGGGAGCGCGGTCGTGAGCGCGCACAGCAGCGGGCGAGCGCCGAGCGTCCGGGCGAGGTGACGCACGAGCGCGTCGAGCATCGGGCGACCGCGCGCCGGCTGCCGGTAGCTGGCCGCCATGTGCTCGTACCAGGACACCCACTCTTCCCACAGGAGCGCGAGCAGCACGGCCTCGCGCGTCTCGAAGTAGCGATAGAGGTTCGACTTGGCCATGCCTGCGCGGCGCGCGAGCTCGTTGAGGCTGAGCATGCCCAGGTCGACAGCGCCTTCGCCGAGCATGGCGCGCGCGGTGGCGAGGACGTGGGCGCGCCGCTCAGCCTTTTGCTCAGGCCGTCTCGCGCGCCGAAACTCGCTCACGGTGCCGCCGACAGTAGCATACCTCGACAAGAGACCGTCGGTCTCTTGTCGTGCTGGTGATGCACCCCCCCAAGCGAGCGAGCGCACCGGATGTCGAAAACGATCTCATCACCGGCAGCACCACCGGCTTCGGACGCGCCCCGGCGGTTGGCTTCGCCTCGGGCGCGTGGACGGTCATCGCGACGCTTCGTGGACCCACGCCGAGCGTGAACGTGGACGTGCTGCCGCGATCCGCTGGCCTCCCGCCCTCGACCCCTCGGTGGCGTCGCTTCACGTGCGCAATGAGCTCGAGACCGAGGTCGCACCCGAACGCATCTGGCGGTGGCTCGTCCACGCGCGGAGGTGGCCTGAGTTCTACGCGGACGCGAGCCACGTGCGCGTGCCAACCCCCGAGCTCGCCCCGGGGACGCGCTTCACCTGGCGGACCCTCGGCGTCTCGGTGACCACCGTGGTCGAGGAGTTCGTCCCGAACGAGCGACTCGCGTGGCGCGGGACCGGACTTCTTGGCGCCAAGGGGTACCACGCGTGGGTGTTCGAGCCACGCGGCGTTGCTGCGTCGCGCGTGAAATGATTGGGCGTTGGCGCGCGTTATCGCGCCATGATGGTTCGGTCGGCAGCGGTCGTGACGTTGGGATGCTCGCTCGCGATCGCGGCGGGCTTGGCGGTACCGGCGGTGGCTGCCGCGGCGCCCGGCAACGACGCCAAGCTGACCGCCGCGCTGCACGACCTGGGCATGCGCGTCATGCAGACGATCCACGCGCGATCGCCGCTGCACGTCGGCAAAGCAGCGCTGCCCGCGCTCGATGCGTGCCAGCGGCCGAGCGCGTCCGGACAGGCCGCGCTCACGGCGCAGGTCACGCAAACGCTCAAGCTGCGGCACGCGCCGATCTCGCTCGCGTTCGGTTGCATGTCGGCCGCCGGCATCATCGTCGACGTCCACCACGACGATGGCGGCCGCTTCCAGGCGGATGTCTGGAACGTCGTACGCGTGCGCGACCACGAGCTCACCTCGATCGCCGAGGGCCGCGGCGTGACCTCCGACCAATCGTCGGAGTGGTCGACCAAGCTCGCGATCTACACCCTCGCGCTCGTGGATGTCGACGGCGACGGTGTGCAAGACGCGTTCATCGCGACGAACGTCCACACGGTTGGTGGGCGCCGCAACGATATCTCGCTCGCGCTGTGGTCGTCGAAGACCGGGGCGCTGCGCAAGCTCGGCGCGCTGCCCGGCGACGATGTCTCGCTCGCGATCAGCCAGCCACGCGACGGCCGGCCGCTGATCGTCCAGCTCCACACGTATGGTGACCGGGCCGGCCAGGACACCTACCGCTGCCTCCTGCCGACCGGTGCGCTCACCTTGTGCCCCGAGGTCGAGGCGGCGGCGCGCGCCGATCGTGCGTTCGCGATCGCGCGCAACTTCGCGTCCGATCACCCGGGCTACTCGGTGCCAGCCGAGCTCGTGCAGACCACGGTGCCCGACCGCGAGGGGCTCGCCGAGCAGCTGACCGCGCTCGCGGCGTACGGCGTGACCTCCGGTGAGCGAGATCGCCTGCTCGCGCTCGCGGCGCCGGCTTCACCGCCGTGGACGATCACACGCGAGGTCGTGCACGCGCTCCAGATCCACGCGCCGCGCAAGCTCGGCGAGCCGTTCGCGCCGGCCGATCCGCGCCTGGCGCAGGTGATGACGATGCTCGGCGATGCGCCGTGCTCGGAGGTCGCCGATGCCGCGCGCAAGGCGATGACGACGCGGCTCAAGCCGTGGCTCGTGGCCCACGATCGCGGCGCGCTCGACCGCCGCGGCGAGTGCACGGTGGGTGAGGCGTGTCGCTGGCAGGAGCTCGACAGCCCGCCGGCGATCACGCGGTCATGCGCCGGCGAAGGGCAGGCGTACTACGTCGCGACGTGGCGCTACCTCGAGCCCAAGCACGGCGACCCGCGAAATTCGCTCGTTCGTGTCGGCGTGTTCCACGATCGCGCCGGCAGCTTGCACCTGATGACGAGCGCTTCGGCCGAGGGCGTGATCGAGCCACCGTGCGCCGCGTGCGCGGGCCCGCCCGAGGTGTTCCTGACCGTGTCGCTGTACCGCCACGCCACGTCGCTGGTCGCGATCGCGCAGGAAGGCCCCGGTGGGGGCGTGTTCGCGATGGAGGTCGATGGCACGCCGGTCGCGCCGCCGCCCGGCGTGGTGCGCCTGGGCTATGACATCCCGCCCGATCACGACGTCTGGCTCGCCGAATCGGTGAGCGGCAGCAACTTCGTTCCCGGCCTGGTCCTGGTGAGCAGCCCGGCCATGCACAACGTCCACTGGGACGACGGCACGTGGCGATCGCTCGCCATCGGGCCGGTGGCGACGTGGCAACACGCGCAAGACCAGCTCGGCGTCGCGGTGGAGGCGCTCGCCCGGTTTGATGTCCTGCGCTGGCAGCGCGACGCGGCATACCGCGCCGAGGTCCACCAGGCGTTGACGATCCTCGACCGCGATCCGGCGAGCCTGGCGCGCGCTCAGGCCGCCGCCAGCGCACAAGCCGCGGCGGCGCCGTCCGCGAAGTAACTAAGGGGCGTCGCAGACGCCGGCGGCCGGGACGCGGACGCGTTCGCAGCGATGCGTCACGCAGCCGTTGTCGTAGTCCGACGTCGTGACGTTCGCGGTGCAGGTCGTCGGCGTCGTGGGGTGGTCCTGGGCGTCCTTGCCGACGCAGAAGCCGACGCGGGCCAGCCGGCAGCGCGCGTCGCAGCCGAGCACCACGCTCTCGGGCGGCACGCCAAACGCGCGCTGCAGGGTGTCGCGCGGCAGGTTGGCGCCGATCGCGGCGCGCAGCGCGTCGGGCGTCGCCTCGCCGGGGATCGCGCGGATCGCGGCGAGCTCGGCGGCGAAGTACTCGGCCGCAGATAGCCGCGTACAGCTACCGTGCTTGGACCACTCGTGCGTCGCGAACCCGCCGGTCCCGGCGACGTAGCCGGGCGCGAGCCGCGCGAGCTCGTCGGGGACCGTCACGCCGGGCGCGCAGCTGGCGTCCTCGGTGGTCTCGCAGTGCTGGTAGGCACCGCAATACTGCGGCCACGCGTGCGGCTGGTCGCGGGATTGCTCGTCGGTGAAGTTCGGCCACAGCCCGTGCAGCGTGAGGTGCGTGGCGGCGAACGAGCCCGCGAGCTGCGGGCATGGCTGCCGATCGGACTCGGTGCAACACCGGCTTGGCTCCCACGTCATCGACAGCAGGTAGAAGCCGAACGCGATCGCCGGCGAGGCCGGCGGCGCGGGCACGGCCGGCGGGGGAGGGCCGCTCGACGAACACGCCGCGAGGACGAGGAGCACGACGAGCCCGCGCATCGACACGCGATGTCGCTCGCGGTCGAGCAGGGCCTGCGGCGGATGTGAACTATCGTAGCTGGTTCGCGCCATGATCGGTAGCTCGGCATCGTGCCAGCAAACGCGCGGAACGTTTCCCGGGCGCTCAAGGAATCGACGACACCACCACTCGAAGCCGATCCTCGTGCGCGAAGCCGTCCGGACCTGCGCCGGAGCGCGCCACCCGCGCCGATGTGGGAGTGTGGTGTAGCAAAGCGCTGCGCTGTGGCTCGCGCGCGACGAGTCCCAGCTCGCTCAGGGGATATGGAAAGAACGCTCACCGAGCGTGCGAGCCATGGAGGTGGCGGCGCGCCACGCGGCATCGAGGTCGGGTGCAGCTCTTTCATGACGGCGCCCGTCGGCAACGGTTCCGATCACTTGACCAGCGTGAGGTGCGGTCGCGTGGGCAACAGCGGGTTGGGGACCTTGGCGTCCGCGTAGCGTGATTGATGGGTGCGCTCATGCTCCTTCGCGAGATGAAACAGCCAATAGTCATCGAAATCGCCGCTGGTGCGCAGCGCGCGGAGTCGCAGGATCGCTTCTGCGCCCGCAAGGGACCAACGTGCGCCCGTGCGTCCCATGCGGTCCTGGACGAGGTAGCGGCACGCGCCCTCGATGACGCCAGTCGCGATCGGGAGCCCGTCAGCGAGCGCGCGATCGTAGTGCAGGAACGCGGCGTTCCGGACAAGGTGTTGAACGCGGTCTACGACGTCACCAGTTCCCGCGGCGACGAGCACCACCCGAAGTTGCACCGGTCGGCGCTTGTTGAACGCGGTCGCGATCTCGAGCACCAGGCGTGCGTGCGCGGCTCGTCGGCTTGCGATGCCATGTCCGGGCCCTGGCGCGAACCCTCAGCCTGGACTCAGACGTCGCGCTGGGGCCGCGCACGTCGAGTGCCGGTATTGCACCGGCAGCTGCGCATCCCGGCGCAGTGCCACCCGGAGCGAGCGACGCGCGTGGCGGCCGGCGCAGCCGTGGCGGTGCTCGCCGCGATCGAGGGTGCGATCGACGTGCCTCGAGCTTGAGCCGACGCCATATCGATCGCGAGCTCGGCGAGAGCGGAACTTCGTCGTGGTCAATGGTGCGGTCGCATGTGGGATGACGGATGCGGCGATCGGTTTGGCTCCCGGCCCGTGGTGG
>Ga0302323_100000895_pt1 | contig 24102 bp, 16 predicted proteins | sample Fen_T0_3_FD_201950 | JGI IMG/M metagenome (GOLD analysis project Ga0302323, IMG submission 201950) | Peat permafrost microbial communities from Stordalen Mire near Abisko, Sweden - Fen_T0_3 | ecosystem: Environmental > Terrestrial > Soil > Wetlands > Permafrost | place: Sweden: Abisko... | reverse complement strand
GTGTGCCGATGACGCGGCTGTTGCGTACGATCGGCTCGTGCTTCGGTATCGGGAACCCGGCTGGACACGCAACTTTCCGGATCGCCTGCTCCGATCGGCAACGGCAGAAGAGCTGCGACGCGAGCTCCGGACGCTGCGCAAAACCGACCCGCGATATCGGTCGCGGGCACTCAAGCGAACTGACGGACTAGTCGGGATCACCACACAGGGCAAGAGCGGCAGGTGGACGGCGCAACTTGGGGTTAACGGCGAGACTTTCAGTGTCCACGGCTATCTCACGCCGAAAGACGCGGCCGTTGCCTACGATAGGCTCGTGCTCCACTATCGGGGGGCCGAGTGGCCGCGAAACTTTCCGCGGCGAGCGCTCAAGGCCGCATCGGCCGAAATGCTGTGCGAGGAGCAAGAGCTTAGACGGCAGACCGATGCCCGATACGCGTATGTGCATCAACACCAACCTTCCAAGCGTCGTTGGAAGCCGCAACCCGCGGGTAAGGATGCTGTGGCTGCGCGTCGCGCATCCGCGGAAAAGGTTGACGGCATCGAGCGACCGCTCGGAGTATTTTACACGCCAAGAGCGACGCACAGGTCCTTCGCGGCCCTATTTATGATGGCCGACAGGTCGCTCTATCTCGGTCATTGGCGGACACCGGAAGAAGCCGCTCTCGCGCGGGACCGTGCGGCACTCCACTACTACGGACCCTCATACTCGTGTTTCAACGATCGCGAGCGCGCGATCCAAGCTGGACCAGCGGACGCCGCCACGCTCAAAGCAGAAGTTTTCTCGGCATTCAAGGAGGAGACGTCGAGCCGTTTCCGGGGTGTGCACTGGTGCAAGGGCGCTTGGAACGCGAGCATCTCAATGCACGGCGAACTGCAGTACCTAGGCCGCTATTCAACGGAAGAGGAGGCCGCGCACGCCTGGGACGAGGCCGCTTTCAAATACAAGGGCCGCAAGGCCAAGCTCAACTTTCATCCGCGAACTGACGAAGAACTCGGCGGTCTCAAACGACTCTGCGATATCGAGTAAGGCGCAGTTCGAAGTTCGCGTCCGGCGTAACCCTCGCGGGAGGTGGCTTCTGGATTCGACTGCGCGACCTTCCGAATCTCAGAATGCAGCGCTATTTTTAGGTATGCGTTGGCCCGTTGGCGCCTTCGCTTTCCGATCACGGGCCGTCGCGCTAGAGTGGAAACCAATGCCTGGTAACCGCTCACCCAACGGCGCCGCATTGGGGGTTTCCGAACCTCCCAAGAGCGAGATGTTGCGTCGCCTAGGGCGGCAGGAAATCACGCTCGAGCAGTACCTTGACCATTGCGTCGAAGAAGCGGTCGCTCACATTAAGGGACGGCTGAACTCCGAACGATTGCAATTCATCAGGGCGATGATTCGTGACCAGATGACGACTGACCCGGTGCTCGTTCGGTACATCGAGCAAGCTACGGGGCAGAGCCCGGAAGCGGGCAAGGCTTCCTAGCCTGAGGGAGTTATGGGAGTGCAGCAGGGGGCAGGCGACTCGCAAGAAGTTCTCGACCGGTACAAGGCCGAGCTCGATCTCGTAGACATCATTGTGCGTCAAGTCGCGCGTACCATCGGTCGAGGTGCGGATGTTGACGATCTACTGGGTGCCGGTCGCGAGGGTCTGTTCGACGCCGCGCGGAAGTTTGACTCCTCACGTGGAGTTCCATTTCGGGCATACGCCAATTTCCGCGTGCGAGGGGCAGTCATAGACGGTGTCCGACGGCAGGCGAGCGTACCCCGGCGCGCTCACGAGCGACTGGTTGCTTGGGAAGCAAGTGTCGCTGTCAGCGAGGGCGCTCTTGGATGGGCGCATTCGGACGCAAGCGAGAAATTGACGGCAGATGAGGCAGAAAATCGGTTCAAAAGCCACGCTGCAGCAATGGCCACCGCGGCTGCTTTGGCATGCGGTACTGATGAAAATGGATCCGTGTCCGATGAGGACACCCTCACGCCCGAGGAGCAAGTCGCGCAAGCTGAAATTACGGACTTGATTCGGCGAAATATCGACGAGTTGGCTGCAGGTGAAGCAGCAGTGGTGCGCGCGTACTACTTCGAGAACAAGTCCTTCATCGAGATTGCGGCTCAATTCAACTACAGCAGATCTTGGGCTGCCCGGCTCCACACGCAAGCGATGTCTCGACTTACCAAGCTCATTAGCAATTCAATCTAGTGACGCTAGCGGGGGCGAGAGCGCTCTCTGACACCTGTTGCAAAGGCGGTTGCGAGCCATCCCGCTAATGCTTCAGCCGCATCCCCTTTGGCCGTTAGCTCGACGTCGCCGAACTGCGAGATTCGCTTCTCGTACTCGGCCGTGTGGTAATGCATGTACTGATCGAGATCTTCGAGATCTATGACGGGGGTACAGGCTTCGAGGTTCTCGTCGAAGCAGTGCATTAGGTACGGCGGTACCCATTCGGGGTTCAGATACACGCGCCAGCCTTCCTTTAGTGGAGAGCAAAGTACGTTTAGCAAGGCAGGTCGTGCGGGATCTGAAGAAATGGCTCTTAGCGGCATGGGTCACCTCTGGAGCGTTGGGAATGGGACCGGGAAATCAGGTTTACCATGATTGAGTTAGTGTGTTGAGAGGACTTTCTTGAGCGCGTCGAGTAGGTCGCTAGCGCTTTGGTAGCGCTCCTCGGCATCCCACCGGATGGCTTTCAGAACGATCTCGTCTAGGGCCGGCGGTATATGGGAGTCGACGCGCGTGGAAGGCGGCGGTACCGCATAGGTAAGCGGGTTGTCAGTCGTGCACATCTTGTCGAAAGCGCCGCGACGGGTGAGCATGGAATAGAGCACTAGCCCGGCGGAGAATATATCCGCGCGGCGGTCGACTCGCTCGCCCCGCATTCCTTCGGGGCTTGTATAGAGTGGCGAACCTACGACAGCCCCCGTGGCCGTCATCTCAGCAAGTCGTATCGGTGTAAGGTCTAGAGCGTCGGGCAGGACCCTTGCCACACCGAAATCCAGGACCTTGAGCACGCGCGGTCGCCCAGAAACTTCGTGCAAGAAGAGATTCTCGGGTTTGATGTCCCGATGCACAATACCGAACTCGTGAGCAATGCAGAGCGCTGCGAGCAATTGACTCGTATACTCAATGGCTGCATTCAGCGCGAAAGGTCCCTTGATCAGTAGCTCGCGCGCGACCGTTACTCCTTGTAACAATTCCATTACGATACAAGGCCGACCGTCGCTTGAAATCCAGAAGTCGCTCACGTCAACGATGTGGGGATGCTGAAGCCTTGCGGTTGCCTGAGCTTCCAGTCGCATTCGGTCCACGACATTCGCCTTCTTCGCGTGCGCCGCGTAGAGGACCTTCATTGCGAATTCGCGAGCGAGAAACGTGTGCTCGACGCGATACACCTCACCCATGCCGCCGCGACCAAGAAAGCCTGTTGCTCGGTAAGGCGTGTTGGCCAAAACCGGGTTGACAGAAGCGGCCAATTGGTCAGTGAGTCGTTCGGAATTCACTTCAGCCCTCATTCGGTCTGCCTCGCGACATCGGCGCGTAAATTCGACATTCCCAGACGAAATTTCAAGATAAGCGCCGTTGGGCGACGCCGCAGTCACCTTTTCACCAAGTGGGAATCTACGAGCAGGCGACCGCGCCAGGCAATGTTTGTAGCTAGACTACTGGCTCGACGAGGCCAAAACGGCGATCATGGGAACGATGTGGAGGGAGCTAAGCGAGTCATTGGGGCGATTGGCCGTTCTTGTGGGGGCATTCATTTTTCCGGCGACGTTTGGTCCTTAGAGACCGAACAGCCATCGAACATCGGTTGCCATGGTCAAGCTCGTCACACCTCCCGAAACCCCCGACTCGGACCCCTTCGAGGGCACGATCTATCGACTCGTGCGACCGCTGGCTCATGGGGGCATGGGGCAGGTGTTCCTGGTCGAGCACCGGCAGCTAGGGCGGCAACTCGTCGCCAAGGTCCTCAAGGACGAACTTGCCGGTGATTCTCTGCTCGTTGAACGTTTTCGCATCGAGGCCCAATCGCTTGGAAAGCTGCGTCACCCTAACGTCGTCGCTATTGTTGGCTTTGGAAATACTAGTGACAAGCGCCCGTTTCTGGTGACCGAGTACCTCCAGGGCCAAACGATCGCTCAGGCACTGGCGAGTGGGATCATGTTCACTGTGCGCGAGTCCATCCGCTATGCCCGAGAAACACTGTCTGCGCTCGCCGCGGCGCACGAGCTTGGAATCATCCACCGTGACATCAAGCCTGAGAATCTCTTCATTCAGCAACAACCTGACGGTTCTACGCAAATCAAGGTGCTCGACTTCGGTGTGGCGCGAGTCATTCCGGGCGTCTCGCCCGGAGCGCCACAGCCCTTGGCAATTCCGACCGATACGGGGCTTGTCTTTGGGACTCCGCACTACATGAGCCCCGAGGGCGCGCTCGGTGAACACGTAGACCACCGCGCAGACATTTACAGCCTTGGCCTGGTTCTTTACCGGATGTTGGCCAGGCGCGGCCCGTTCAACGATGATCTCTCAGGTAACGGAATATTTACGGCCGGTCTGACGCAAGACCCAAAGCCACCCTCGTTTTTCGCACTTTCGCGTATCCCGCCCGAACTCGATGACGTCGTGCTCAAGGCTCTTCAAAGGTCACCTGACGATCGCTATTCGAGCGTGGGTGAGTTTGACGCTGCGCTAGCTAACGTGACACAATTTATCGTCGAGGATGAAAATGATACGGGAGAAGTCGCGATTCCGCTCACCGCGAGAGGGCATTCCAGTGACTCGTTGCTGGCAACCACGTCACCCGCCGCTCGCAATGCGGTGCAAAGCCATTCCGCGCGGGCTAACGTCATCTTGTTTGCAGTGATCATGTTGGCTACTTCCGTGCTCGTTAGCATAATCGTTATGAGACTAGGCCAAGGGACGGGGGTACCGTGATTCAATATTTCTTACCCGAGGCTACCTAAGATGGCGGTCATGAGGGCGAATTTGGATTCTATCAACGTCGGAGACATGTTCCTGACGAAGTACGAGATCCGGGGGCTCATCGGGCGAGGCGGGCAGGCCGCCGTCTTTCACAGTTACGATACTTATATGGACCGAGATGTGGCTATCAAGATAATGGCCGACACTTCGGACGCAAAACGCGAGCACAGTCGTCGTGCGCAAATGGAAGCCAGGGTGTTGTGCAAAACACACCATCCTAACATCGTTCACGTCTATGACGCTGGGGTTACCGAAAGCGGCATGATCTACATCATCATGGAGCTGCTGCGTGGGCGCACGCTTCGCGAGGTGATTCGCCATGTGCACAAGCTAACGGTGCGTGAAGCTCTATTTTTGGGTGCCCAAATCGCCGATGGCGTGGAAGTTGCTCATGGTCAACAGGTAATCCACAGGGACCTAAAACCCGAGAATGTATTCGTCGTTGCAGGTAACACAATCAAGGTCCTCGATTTTGGTATCGCAAAGTTTCTCACGCTGACAGGCATTACGACCCAGCGCGATACGCTCCAAGGCACGATGTGGTACATCAGCCCCGAGCACGTTCAAGGATTTGGTGTAACGGCGCGCAGTGATGTTTATGCGCTCGGTTCTATCCTGTATGAAGCCATATCTGGCACTCCGCCGTGCCTTGTCGGGTTGAAGGATATCACTACCCAGTCTGTTGCGTGGAGCCAGATATCACTCATGCCTCCACAGCTACACGAGTTGGTGCCCACGGTGCCTCCTTACGTGGCGCGAATCATCTATCGCATGTTGATGAAAGAACCGGCGAAGCGATACGACAGCATGGCTGAAGTAGCCGTGGCGCTACGCAACGCCTGCGCAAGAATCGAGACTGACGCCAAAGGCGCCGCACCAACTTTGCGCGAACTCTGGCACGACGCTGTTGAGAGCACGAGCCAAGAGGCCTCCTTCTCGAATGACGTAGATGATGCGGATACGGTCGAAGAGCGCCATAGCCCCAACGCAATGCAGCCGACGGTCGAAGTTCGGCAACATGGATCAATCCCTGAAACGCACGGGGCCACTCATCCCGCTATTGCCGCGGTTTCGCAGGACTCGAGAGTGATTACTCCAGGCCCAGGCAAGGACACGGAATCAGTCTCGCTAACACCGGTAAATTCCTCTGCGGGTATTCCGGCTACGAAGCACCAAGCAGTACCTTCTAGCGCTCAAGAAATTGCAGAGTCGAAGGGCGCACCGGAGGTTGCTAATGTCGCTCCGTCTGCGGGCCGCAGATTCATCGACCAACGCTGGAGGATGGTTGTAGCCGCGGTTGCTACCGGGATTGGGGTGGGTGTTGTGGTTGGGATCTCAAGGGGATCATTTGCGACACACGCCGAGCAAAATTCCGTTGTGTCCGCCGAGCCCACGGTTAACGTGTCCGCGGCTACCGCCGCTGAACTCGCGACCGTGCACACCACTTCAAGTCGGGCTAACGCTCCCGTTCTGGCCGCCTCCACTAACGCAGCGACGCAGGTGCAAGATGCGTCAGCGAGTGCATCCACGGGACGTGAGACAAGGCCGACTATCGATCCCGCGCAAGGAAACCAGGTTATGCCTACGATAAGCAAGGAGACCGTGGCTCCCGGCGTCAAACCCTCTCAATCGAGGACCGCGACCCGTACGACGGACAAAGGCCAGACTAAGAAGACTCCGCCATCTGAACCCAAACCCTTATTCCGTGTCGAGGACATGGAGTAGCGAAGGATTGGCGGATAATGCCATGACGAATCATCGCTCTGATCCCCGTTCAAAACCGACCGAAGCGGCGAAAGTCGTTCGTCTCGTCGATGCTAAGAGCGCTCGGAAAGAGGCCACGCCACCGAATGACGGCATTCGACCGACGCGCGAAGGGCCGTGGGACCCCTGTCGCTTTCAGGAGTACGAAATCTCTCCGGAGTTTCGCCGTCAGATTATGACGGCCAAACCACCGCCAGTAGATCCGGCCATCTTTGCTGAAACCTTTCCGCCAACACCAATTGCAGATGTGATTCACCAAGTCACGCCCCTTGATCCATTGAGGGAGGAAGCTCTGGGAGCGAGCGGGTTGTCCGAACAGCCTTCGGCTACTACGAATTCGGCCGTAACATCCCAACCCAAATCTACGCACTGGATCAAGTTACTCATCTTGATCGGCACAGTCCTCGGATTGGCGGCGGGATTTCTCGTGGCGCGACTCAAGTCACATCGGGTCGAATCGCGGGAGGCGATAGCCCCAACGGTTTCGATGAGCAAGTTGCTTGGGACAACGCCAATGCCAGTAAAATCGGTGATTCGTGCCGACGCCCGGCCGCCGGAAATCGTGAGCCAGGAAACGCCGTCGGCTAGGCAATCCCCAAATCCTTCCCCGAGCAATGGGCTCGGCAAATCAGACAGTGTCGAAACCAAAAGCAAGCAAGGCACGGTCGAGCCTTCCAAGACGACTACGGCCACTAAGCGCCATAGCCCAAACGTCAAGAGCGCCGCTTCGACGGAGTCCTTCCCGATGTCGCCTGAAGAATAGCAAAATTGGCGAACCAACTGAGCTGAACCTAGACACCGAACCTAGACTGATTCCCCATGAAGACGATACGCGAAGTATGTTCCCCGACTGGATTTAGCGCCTTGCTTTGGTTAGCGATTGCACTAGGGGCGCCGACCATTCAGGCTCAGACAACCAACGGAGCAAGTGCGACACCAGCGAGCACAGATGACGAAAACGCCCGTGCCCAATCCATGTACCGCCAGGCACTCGCCGTATTCAAGTCACAGAACTTCGAGGAGGCGCGCAAGATACTCCTGCAGCTCTGGTCCTTCCGCAAGACATACGACGTTGCTTCCGCGTTAGCCAAGACTGAATTGAAGTTAGAGTTGTATCGGGATGCTGCCAATCATCTCCAGTTCTGCCTAGACAACTTCGCACCGGTAAGCAGCAAAAAGACGCTCGACACGATCAAAGAAATGCTGACCGAAGCCGTAGTTCACGTTGGTACACTTCGCGTAAAGACCAACCTAGACGGCGCCGAAATACAAATCGACGGTCGCGCGGTTGGCGCATCTCCCCTCAAATCACCATTGTACGTCGATCCGGGCCAACATGAAGTTACGGTGATGCTAGCAGGTGACAAGGAAACCGAGCCCATCGAAGTCGCGGCGGGCAAGGATTTGGCTGTTGATATCCCACTTGGACACAAGGCTGCCAAGGCGCCGACTACTCCCTCACCCGCGGGAACATCGGTGGCGCCTATTAAGACTAGCCCGCCGGCGCCGACGCCATACGTTCCCTCTGAGGAACCCAAGCGAAGTGTTGCGCCGCTCATCGTCGGTGGAGCCGTATTTGCGGCGGGACTGGGAACAGGAATCGGGTTTCTGCTTGCCTCCAATTCGAAGCAGGATGACGCAAAGGCTTTGGCCGCCCAGAACGGAGTGTACGGGTGCTACTCAACAGCATCCGTCGATTGTACGAATCAGAAGAATGCTTGGGAGAGCAAGGATCGCGACAGAAACATCTCGACAGCAAGTTTTATTTTGGCTGGGGCTGCCGCGATCGCCGTGCCCATTTATTGGTTTTGGCCGCGTAATGGTAGCTCAAGCTCGTCAACTTCCGAAGTTCGGCTACAAAGCGCCATAAGCCATCAGGAAACTAGAGTTTGGCTTTCGGGCGCGTTCTGAGGGATAGGAGAGTCAGTAATGCGAAATATTAGTCTTTGCAGCGCACGAATGATTGGGGCCCTACTCGCGGCAATATCGCTTTTCGTCGGCTGTTCCAAAGATGCCGAGAATTGCGCCAACCTTTCGAATTGCGTCCCGCCTGACGCTGGCAACAATGGTGGCTCTGGCGCAGGCGGTAACACAGCCGCGGCGTGCCCGAGTGGCTGCTCGGGCAGCACCCCATTCTGCGACCTCGCCGCTAAGAAATGCGTCGCGTGTTTGACGTCTGTCAATTGTGCTAGCTCCGCAGCTTCTCTCTGTAGTGCCGGCACATGTGAATCATGTAAACAGGATTCCGATTGCTCTCACATTGACGGCAAGAACGTCTGCAATGCCGGTACATGCGTTGAGTGCACGGGCACCAAATATGGAACTTGCGCTGGAGACGCCGGTACGCCGACGGTTTGCGATAGCCTCCAGCACACTTGCACGACAAAAGTGGAGCACTCCGCTGCCCTGTGCCAACCATGCGTTTCGGATGCCGAGTGCATGCTCGGCAGGGTCTGCTCGCAGCAGAAATTCGGCACAACGAACGTTGGCTACTTCTGTTTCTTTAGGCAAGGCGATACCGCCAACGGTGCGCCTGCGGATTGTACAACCAGCCGCCCCTATATCAGCGCTATTGCCGCGGTGAGTATTGATGGCCAATCCACCCAGATTTGTACGCTCGCCGCGAGCACCTGCACGGCGATGAATCAATACCGTTCGACGAACTGTGCTTCCTCCGCCAGCATCCCCGACAACAACCTCTGTGGGTTCTCAGCGGGAGTCGACTCGGAATGCGCAGCATTCGGCTCCAGCCAATATCGCTGCACCATTGCGTGCGGAAGTGATGACGACTGCCCGCTGATTGGGGCGAGTTCGCCAACATGTAGCCTGTCCGCGACAGCCGGCACTCGAAAGTACTGCTCGCTATGAGTACCAGGTCCGCTCCATCGAAACTTCGTTGTTGGATTGAATACTACGTTTCCTTGTCAGGCTTTGCAGTCGCCCGAGTGCCCACTTTCCGCGCGAGTCTAAGTTGCTCGAACGATTAACGACATGACTCAATTTCGATTTTTCCAAAACTTCTCCCTCACTTTTGCCCTTGGCCTAGGCGTATCAATTGCATTTGCGGGGCCCGCTAAGACTCCACCGGAAGACGATTCTATTAGTGTCGATTCGGCCAAGGAGCGTCGCGATTGGATGAACAAGGGCAATGCCGAATACGTTCAGAAACATTGGGAAGCTGCGCGAGATAACTATTTGAAGGCCTGGGCGATCAAACACCATTACACTATCGCGGCCAACATCGCGGACGTGGAGATGCGCCTCGGGCACTACGCGGAAGCCGCCGGGTACTTGAAATACGCGTTGGCGAATGTACCGGAAGCCCTTGCCGACAAGCGACGTGCCGCCGAAGAGTTGCTCCTGGAATGTCGCAACCATTTGACCGCGGTTCGAGTAGCTGTTGACGTAACGGACGCCACGATTCTAGTGGATGGTAAGGACGTGGGACAGACCCCGCTGCGCGAAGACCTGCTGCTTGAGCCTGGGAAGCACATAATCTCCGTCGCGAAGCAGGGGTACGGTAACCAAACGAAGGAACTTTCCGCGGAGGGCAGCCAGGTTCAGATTACTCTAACTCTCGAGAAGGCAGGCCCATCGGGAATGGCACCTTCGAGTGCGTCACCATTGCCCCCGTCCGATACTTCGACGAGCCGACAGCCAACAAGCGCTTGGCGAATCGGAAGTTACATCGGTTTTGGCGTGGCTGCGGTTGGCGTCGGCGCTGGAACGTACTTTCTAGTGAAGTCTGGGAGCACGTCTTCTGAGGCGGACAACGCATTTGGAGCGTGCAAGCCCAATTGTTCAAACGCTCAACAAGCCAATATCCGCGATATGGATTCCCAATCGGCGCACCAGCATAACGCGGGCGTAGTCAGCTACGTCATGGGTGGCATCGGGCTCGCTACGGGCCTTGGCCTGCTAGTTCTTGAACCAACGCGCCCCCAGAGAGGCTCTGCCGCGTATGTTCGCCCATATGTCGGGGCAACTCAAGCAGGCGTTGTCGGCGCTTTCTAAGCAAAGGTTTATCAATGTTCCGATTACGTACCGCTCTTATCCTGATATGCACCGCCGCTAGCGCATGCGCGACACCAAAGACTCGCGACTTCGCCTCGAGCGAAGGAGCTGACGCGAGCACTGATGCCGGAAACGAAGAACTCGTACTGACAACGACGTCGCTTCCGAATGCCGCCTATAACGTTGCGTATTCTGTGAAGCTCGAGTACGAAGGCGGCACGAATCAGGGTATCATTTGGTCGGTAATATCGGGCTCGTTACCAACGGGCGTGACGCTGAGCGACACGGGAACGCTGTCGGGAACACCCACCGCTTCTGGAGCCTTCGACGTTACGATACAGGTGAAGGATAGTTACGGGACCTCGGCAAACCAGCAGCTCGCGCTTACGGTTACGAGAAAAAAGTGGCTCGCATACATTTCAAACGAGAAGACGGCAGCGCAAGATCGCTTGTATCTCGTTGATATATCCAATTCAACACTCGCGCGAAGCGAATTGACCGCCAGCTTTGCCGACAACCCAGGATTCACCATCCCTTGGTACGGATTCGCTCCCGATGGCAATAAGCTGGCAGCCATCATCAACACTCATTTATACGTTACTGATGTTTCGGGAAACACCCCTGGCCAACTTCAACAAGTGGACCGAGGAAGCGGGATAACCTGGAGCAATTTATACGGCAGCCCGTGGTCACCAGATTCGAAGTCAGTAGCATACTCCGAGGTGGTCAATTCGATCACCAATATTATGGTCGCGAATGTGACCGCGGGTTCTCCGGGCACTCCGGCACAAGCCGGGTCGTTTGGGTATCTCAATGACTTCTTCTGGATGAACCCGCAAACCCTAATCCTTGCCCCTACGGGACTGAGTGACACCCTCAACTATGCGCGCTTCAGCAATGGTGCCTGGTCGGCGCTGCTTCAGGTCACTTCCAGCACCAATTTGCACTACCTAGGCCTGGTTACCGTTGCTCCTTCAGGTAAGCGATTCCTCGGCAGTTATTACACGGGGTCAACGAATACCTACGTCGTCGAGCCAGAGACAAACCTCGTATCCATCAACGTCGGTTTAGCTGGAAAAGATCAGTTTTCGTACGACTTGGAAATGATGAGATATAATTCCGCAATCTATTCCGTAGATGCCGCGCTAGGTACTCCACTCGTCGCTTCCATTGGGGACGGGGCAGTCGCGTGGGCCAACACCAACAAGTGGTTAGCTGTCGCCCCAACCACGTCTGGACAATCCATCCAATGGGTAAACCCCGTCGCGACTCCCGTAGCAACGGTAGACGCGCCAAGTTCGGATACTTTGGGAGCGGTTTTGCAAATCTCTTACGCTCCTAATGATTCTTGGGTTGGCCTTCGCACGGGCTCAGGAGTTTATGCGGCGGTCGCGAACAGTTCCGGCATCGCAGCGCCAACGCTGCTTTCGACTGCGCTGCCTACGGCGGCCACATTGACGAGCTTTGCGTTTGCGCCGAACTCAGGCTCAGTTCTGTACCTCGGGCAGCAATCGACAAGTGGGATCGATGAACTCTATTGGGTGAACCTTGCTACTGGCACACCGACCGCTCCTCGGAAGGTCAGCTTGTCGCTGGCTAGCTCCATAAATGTAAATTCCCCCAGCTGGTCCTCCGATTCCTCGACAATCGGGTACTTGGAGAAAGGTCCCGCATCGAATCCGAATAGCGCCCTGTGGGTTGCAAATATCCTAGACGCTGACTCCAATCCGCTTGTCGTTACGCCCGCGATCGTGAATTGCACATCAACTACAGCCTGTAACCGCATTCGTGACTTTGCTTTCCAGCCATAAAGTGCCGTATTGCATGATTCGCATTCACTAGTTGTGATTAGTGGCCATCGATAGGGCTCCAGAGTCTGGTCGCAACTCGAAGGACTTGCGTGTTACGCGCCGCGCATTGGCGAGGCGACGCGGGACGAGGGGCCGCGCCAGGTGCATCGTCCGGTCGCGAGACCGCGAAGGATCTAGCGCTGAATCGCGGGTCTCCACGGAAATCGACGACGCTCGGACGATTTTACGCACCCATTCCGCGCGACTGACCGAGTAGGCCACAGGAAGGCCAAGAAGCCTTCGAATTGACTCGGAGCAACAACGCTGAAGCGCACCATTTCGGTCCGTTCGCGGCCGCGTTGTGTGGACCTGTGAGCCCGAACGCGCTCGCGTTGAGGACGTGCGCGTGAGCGCGGGAGTGAAGGATTGGCCATGAGAACAAGAATCGGAGCTGTGGGTGTCGCGTTGGCACTCTGCATTTTTTCCCCGACAGCCCAGGCGTCAGGAATTGACGCTACCCGGATCTCTCTGCCCAAAGGCCCCGCATCGATCGAAGGCTTAGGACGGAACTTCGTCCCCTCGCTTAGCTCCGGCACGTCTTCTTATGGAATCGACATTGCGGTTCCGCCCGCGGTCGCGGGCTTTGGGCCGAAACTTTCACTCGACTACGATTCGGGCGGCGGAGTTTCCGAACTGGGAATGGGCTGGAAACTCGGGGGACTGCCATCGGTTCGACGACGCACTGAAAACGGATTGCCCAAATTTGATTCAAGCGACGCCTTCGAAGTGACGGGTCTCGGTGTCACTTCTGACCTCCTGGAAATCAGTGCGAACACTTTCCGCCCCGAGCAAGAGGGTGGTGCTTTCATTCGAGTCAAGCGCAGCACTGATGGCAACACGTGGGAAGTCAGGGACAAATCGGGTTTCACGTACCGTTTCGGCGGAGAGGGTTGCACCGAGTCGGAGAATGGAAAGGTCGCAACTTGGTTGCTCTGCGAGCGCGACGACTTGCACGGGCACAAGATTGCGTACTCGTGGGACACATCAGGGGGTATCGGGCTGCTCCAATCCGTCACGTGGAATACAATCTCTGACGCAGGCAGGCTGATCGTACAGTTTGCCTACGAATCGAGACCAGACACGATTGAGCGTTACTCACCGGGAATCAAGCAGACCCTGAGTAAACGCATCTCGCGAGTCGACGTCCTTCACGGAAAGGACACGGTTCGAAGTTACGCACTCACCTACGACAACAGTGATAGCCATTCCCGTCTTGTCAAAGCCCGCATGACGGGCGCCGATGGCATGACCGCGATGCCTGACTTGAGCTTCGATTACACAAAGCCATCGTTCGTTTCGGCAGCACAAATCACGGCAATGACAACGCCGCCGGGGCGCTCGACATTGGACAAGGATGTAACCCTGGCTGACCTCAACGGCGACAGCCTGCCCGATTTGCTGGTGGGCAAAGCGGGCTCCTTCATTTCATACCTCAATCACGATGGCACCGCCTGGAAAGCGGCGAGTGCTTGGGCCGTGAGCAACAGCCCTTCGGTTTCGCTCTCGTCAACGGGCGTCCAGCTCGCCGATATCGATGGCGACGGCGCGATTGACCTCGTCATCAAGAGCGGAACCGACAGCTTCCGCTATTTGCCCGCCGTTGACGATCAACACTTTGGCACCGCCATGCCCATCACAACGGTGCCTAACTTTACATTCGAAGATCCCGACGTGCGCTTAGCTGACATGGACGGCGATCGACGCACAGACGTTGTCATCACGACTTCCGCGGGCCTAGCGATTGGTTATAACTTGAATGGCAAAGACTGGACGGTTCCGCAAACCATCGGCGTCGTGGATGCGAAGCAAACACTCCGATTCAGTGACGGCCACACCCAAATCTGCGACATCAACGGCGATCGAGTCCAAGATCTCTGCTACTTACGCTCGGGCGGGCTCATTTACTACCTGGGTCGTGGTCGCGGCGTATTCGAGCCGAGTCGCGAGGCAACCGGTGTTCCGGAGTACGATGTAACGAGCCCCTGGCAATTGATTGATCTCAATGGCGACGGCTGGGTGGATCTCGTTCACGCGGGCGTTGACCAGGTGGACTTCGCGCTCGCATCGTCGGCGGGCGTCTTTGGTACGCCGAACACCATCGCTGGTACGCCAAGTAAGCTCTCAACGACGCAAATCGAATTCGCCGACATGAACGGCTCTGGAACGACCGACATCGTTTGGATCGATGTTTCGGGTTCAGCCGAGAAGGCTTGGCAGTACCTCGAGTTGTTTCCCAACGGTCGCGCGGGCTTACTTAAGACGATCGACAACGGTCTTGGAAAGGTGACGCGCATTTCTTATGCCGCTGCGGCACGTGGAGCCGCTACCGCACGCGACAAAGGCACCCCGTGGACCACGCGCATGAACGTTGGCATGCCGGTTGTCTCAGAAGTGCGCCTCGAGAGCGCGCTCGGAGATCCCGCAATTGTCACCGATTACACCTATAACAACGGCACTTGGGACCCGAGCGAACGCACATTTGCAGGCTTCGGCGAGGGCATTCAAACGGAACTCGGAGACAGCTCAACGCCCACGCTCGTGACTGAAAGCACGTATGACACTGGCGTTGTCACGCGAATCATGCGCGGCCAACCGCTCACAAGCGAGCAGCGCGACACCGCGGGCACCATCTTCAGCCGAAGCACAAACGGATACACACTCCGCGACCTCGAAACGGCGCTCGATGGCCGCCGCGTGCATTACGCCTTCAAGAGCAGTGAGAAAGCCGAACACATCGAAGGTAAAGACACCTCCGCGGAACGCGTCACGCTGACCGAGTGGGAGCAAGACAATTACGGCAACATCACGAAAGAGTCGAAATGGGGCGAAGTCGTCGCAGGGGACAAACTCGCAGGCAATGACGAGTCCGTTACTGTTCGCACGTATGCGAATAATCCCGATGATTGGCTGCTCGGGTATCTCGCCTCCGAGGAAATCCAAGACGCCAACCGTGCGCGATTCAAGCTCACCCGCAATTACTACGACGGAACCGCGTTTACGGGGTTACCGCTCGGGCAAGTGGCGCGGGGAGATCTCACGCGCGCCGAGAGTTGGATCTCGGGGGACTACTTCGCGAATGAGGTTGCCAATCAGTTCGACTCAGACGGTAACGTCACGGCAAGTATCAACGCCCACGGTGGGCGCAGCGAGTACGAGTATGACAGCGAAAGTCACGCCTTCGTCGTCGAGGAACGAATGTTCCCCGACATTGACCGTGCCATCGAATGGCATGCGAAGTTCGATGGCCGATGGGGGGCTATCACGGAATTTACGACCCCAAACGGCGCCCGCACGTCGGTGAAGTACGATGCCCTAGGACGTATAACGAATGTCGTAAGCCCCGGGGACAGCCCTGACAAGCCGACGACTGCATTTGAGTATCGACTCGGCACGCCGACGTCGGTCGTCACTACGCGCTCACGCGAACGCAGCGGCGAAGACGCGGTTATCCTACGCGTTGGGCACGTGGATGGCTTTGGCCGTAGGCGAGCCGATTTTCAGCAGGCCGCTCGAGCAGGGCAATGGATACTCTCGGGGCTACACCAATTGGATACCCGGGGTCAGGTGGCGTTTACGGCTTACCCAACGATGGAGAATAGCGCCGACGTTCCGTCGCTGAGCGCCCGAGAAGGTACTTCGACCTTGCGTGACGCCCTTGGGCGCGAGCTCTACACGCGATATCCCGACGGGGCCGAGTCGCGCCTCGATTACGCGCCCCTAAGCACCACAACTTGGGACGAAAACGACACGGACCAGTCCTCCGTACACAAGAACACACCCACCACGCACAATCAGGATGGCCTAGGACGCACAGTGTCCGTAATCGAGCGCGAAAGCACGCGCTCGATCACGACCGGCACTTACGCCTATACACCCGTCGGAAGCGTCACTCGAATCTCAGATGCGCTCGGGCACCCGCGTACATGCGGTTACGATGGCCGAGGACGAAGAGTGCGCATCGACGATCCGAACGGCGGATTCTGGGAGCTGTCCTACACAGACGGCAATGATCTTGAGCTCCAGACCGATCCGACCGGGAATGCGGTCCGATATTCATACGATCACTTTGGCAGGCCGCTAGAAGAGTGGCACCAGTCAAAAGGACAAGCCGAAGAACTCGCCACCGAATATCACTATGACGAGCCGAGCCCAGATCACCCCGATTTCGGTGAGACTAGAGGTATGCTCGCTTGGCTGGAAGACGCCGCGGGTCGCGAATACTACGGCTATGACGCCCGCGGGCGCAGCGTCGACACGATTCGCCGCTGGAGAGATGGTACCGAACATCACACCTGGAACGACTATGATTCGCTCGGTCGCGTCACTCGACGTGGCTTCCCCGACAAGACCCACTTGTCGATGGCCTACGATGCCCGAGGGTTGCTCGCACAGCTTGGGCCATTTGCGAAAGACATCACTTGGATGGCCCATGGTGCACTCGAGGGCTACAAGCTTGGAAACGGCCTTTCGGAAATGCGCACGTACGACAATCGTCGGCGCATGGTTACCATGTCGACCACTAACCCGAAGGGTGAAGTGCTGCGAGGGCTCCGTTATGGCCTCGACGCTGCCTCGCGAATCGTAGAGATCGCTGATCTCAGAACAGCGCCACCAGCCGACGAGGACCTCACTGCATCGTTCCAATACGACGACCGTTACCGGCTCACTTCGGCTACCTACCGAACCGGTGCGACGACGTGGCAACACGACGATCTGGCGAAGATCCTCTCGGTAAAGAGCGACTTTGGCGACCCACACTTGAACGTCACTAATGCCTACGGCGAAAACGGCGCTGGGCCCGATGCGCTTACACATCATGGTACCGAAGCCCTGAGTTATGACGCCGCCGGCCGCATTACGAAGGACGGCGAGCGCAGTTACGAATGGGATGCCAAAGGCAGGCTTGCGAAAGTCACTCGCGGCACCGCCACCGAAGAATATGTCTATGGTCATGACGATACTCGCGCCGTCAAGCGCACGACCGTGGATGGCAAGACCGAAGTCACTCGTTACATCGAAAAAGACGTCGAAGAGCGAAACGGCAGGCTCGTGCGCTACGCATACCTCGGTGGCCAACGGCTTGCCCGCTTGGACCAGGTGGATGTTGGGCCCCGCACGGCACCCGTGACCAAGACGGGTTCCGTCGTGTCGGTTAGCAACGGCGATAACACCGATGGACGCGCTGCCCCTTCAACACTATCCCAGCGCATGGCGCGCGCGTGGCGGTCGGCGTCTGGCATTGCCGCTCTCATTTCGCTGCTCTTCGCTTGCCTCTTAGTGATTGCCAATAAACGAACCCAGAAAGCACCCGCTTACGTTTTGCGCCTCGGCACCGTCGCGATCTGGATGGGACTGCTATCCCTAGGGGGCCTCGGTATTCAAGCCTGCGCTTCCGATCGCGGCTCACACGCTCCGAGCTTCCGAGAACAATCCGTCGAAATCGCGGCGGTGCCCGACGGTGCTGAATTTTATCTCGCCGACGCCCAGCAGAGTCCGTTGGCTGTTGTGAGTAAGACCGCGTCGGTGTTGAGCCGCACAGCGCTTCATCCTTTTGGGCATGTGCGCTTTCAAGCTGGTAAGAGTGGCGATCCCTGGGGATTCGTTGGGAATGAGGAAGATCGCGGCTCGGGGATAAGCGACTTTCATGCGAGGCCGTATCGGGCGGAGCTAGGCGTATTTCTAGCAGTTGATCCGCTGGCACTACTTTCTCTCGAGAAGACGATTGGCAGCGCAGCGCGACTCTTTGCTTACGCATATGCGGCAAGCGACCCAATCACCCAATCCGATCCGAACGGCCTCACCTTTGGTGACTTTGCTCGCGGGATGTGGGACCAGGGAGTTGAGAGCGCCAAGAATGCGGCAAAAGGTGCGTATTCGGCAGCCAAGTCCACCGCTGCACAGGCACTGAGAGGCGATATCGCCGGGGCAGGGATACGAGTCGTCAAAGGAGTTGCCGGCGGCTTGGACGGGACCATCGAGAATGTCGTGAACTTTGGAGGTGACTTTGCGAAAGCCGTAACCGCGCCGAGCGACTACGAGTCAGGCAGGCTTGCCGTCAAGCCGGTCATGACGGCCATGGGAGCCTCGGCGCTGATACTCGGGCCAAGAGCGGGATCAGGCAAAGGCGCCAACGCATCGCGGACATCGAAAATCGCATCCGCCGAAGGCAATTGCAGTGGCTCTATGTGTCCGTGCTTCGTCGCACGGACGCCTGTTGATCGCGACGGCGACCCCGTTGCAATCGAACGGATTCAATTAGGCGACCGCGTCGGGCCGGAATCAGCCGAATGTGGAGCATCGCTCGACCTGCGAGACTGGCAAGAGATCGGTCTTCGAATGGTCGTTCCGTCAATTGGCGGCACCGACGAGCTAGATATCCAATTACTGCGACCGCGCTCTTGGCTGGACCTGAACGAGGTTGTGCCCGGTGGGGTCATATCGATTGAACTCGACGAACTTAACGTTGCTGGCAATGCCTTCGTCACTTATGTGCGACCGCACGCTGCGACTGCAGTGGGCACCCGTTGCCCCGTTTCGGGAACAATTCGGCACTGGAGCTTCGAGGTTATCACGGTGTTCCTCGCCGATGGCTCGCACCTCGATGTTACTAGCCACCACCGCTTGTTCTCCGCGGACCGGCACGATTGGGCTGCCGCTGGGGACCTGACCGACGGCGAACGGCTCGAAACCCGCCACGGGACCGTGGCCGTCTCCCACGTCGAGCGCGCCGCACAAGCCCCCCAATTAGTCTTCAACCTTGAGGTACTCGGCGAGCACCAGTACTATGTCGGCCATGCTGGTGTTCGGGCGCATAATCAATACAGCGGAAAGAAGCCTAGCGGGCCAAACTTTGACAAGGCCAGACATGAAGCCTTTGAGAAGGCTGGCATGACTTACCCCTCCAAAATCGAATTCTCGAAAATGGACCCGAACACGGGAACTGTCGTTGAATTCAAAGGACCTGGAGGCGCGAAGGTGGGCTACGACGGTCCTCACCCCGGTAGTCCTGGCCCGTACCATGACCAACAGCACATAAGTGTGCAGTCGGCCGGCAAACGGGGATCTGGAGGAGCCATTCGCGAAAACATACCTTATAGTGGCACACAACACCCGTCGAGGCCTAGTGAGTAAGATGGACTCCGAACTCATATCAAGCATTCGCGCGTACGTCTCATCGAATCCCGATGGCTGCCTGCTTGAGCAGTCACGGGCGGATGACTTAACAATTCGCATCGCGGAGCAGTTCGAATTCGTCAGAACGAACAAATGGTGGTGGGAGAGTCCTCACAAGCAGCTCGGGCGAGTGGAGTACTCAGGGGAGGAGGGGCTAAATATGCTTCGCCAAATCGTGCCTGACTTGTCAGAGCCTCCTTTGCTATTTGTCACTGACGACGAACCTCCACCTTGGCCGTGCGTCGTTGCACCGATTCCTGTGCTGGTAGATATGCTTCGGGAGCAGCGGTTCTTCGAATACTTTATCGTTGATCCTAGATTTCAATGGGTAATCTTCGATACCCATCACAATGCCCTGGTCGGTTTCGGACAGGGACTCACCTTTCCATAAAGTGAACAGCAAGTGGAACCTCATGGCCACCCAGATGTTCACCCGAATCCGCATCAACACGAACTCACTCCCAATAACCCGGCACTCGCACCAAGGGGCGGTTTCCAGCGAGGCGACCCGAAGCCATTGTGAGGGTTGATTACTATGCGCATCTGGATAATGGACAAAGAGCAGACACCTCAGCGGTTTCCCCTACAGCGCCTTTTTCACAAAGTGGTCAAGACAACAGGTACTTGTTCCGATGTCTGCAACATATTGCGGGCAAGAGGGTATGGCTCTCGGATCAATCAACTGGAAGAAGAATTGGACTCTGCTGAGTTGGTGTGCGTGTCGACTTCGGAGCTGGATACGCTAAGTGCCGGCACGGAGGAATGGTTCTATGACCTTGAAGCCGAGGTTCCTGGTACCAACATTCGATTTGGGCTCCACGATAGCACTGAGTTATTCTTAGTCGGCGACGAGCCAGTCGCGGAAGCTGTAGCCGAGGTCTTCTCAGATTTACGACACGCCACGTGAACAAGTTTAGTCGCCATGGCTACGGGCGAACTAATCCATAGTTCATGATGAATTCGAAATGGCACTTGAAGGTCTTTGCCTTGAACTGATCAAGTTGAGCGCTTTCAATACAACGGATCGAGAGATCTGCAAAGAACCCTCCTTGTCCCGAGCATTCCACATGACTCCGTTGAGTATGAAGACAGAGAGCGAGAACGTAATTCATATGTCCCACGAAACGAATCCAAGGAAACCGATCCTAATCCTTCTTTATTCAATCGCCTGGTTCGTCGGGCTCATCTTTGCGGCTGCGCTGCTCGCGTATGTTCCAGGCGCGCTCAAGTACGTGGACGATGAGCGACTGGGCAGAGCGATGGCGGGTATAATGCTTCCGGCATCCTTGCCCTTGCTTGGTGCGGCAATTCAGTTCGCTCGCCGCAAGTACGTGAGCGCGGCGATTCTTGCGGGTATTGTGTTCGTACTGATTGCGTATCTCGATTTTCACATTGTCAAGATTGGGATTCAGTCTCGATAGAATTCGGGTTCATGAACGATGACGTCGTTCGTTCGGCGGAAAAGTGTCATGCGTACCGTGATTCTCCTTATCATTTGGGGCTCGCATCAACGCTCAGCCTTCCCGCGTCCGCACATGGGTTGACGGCAGGTTTGGCCTGGGTGTTGTAGTCCCCGTGCTAGTTATTCGACGCTAGCCGAGATACTTCGGTTCCAAGTGCTGTTGCGAACGAGGCCGGACACGGCAAAACGTAAGAAGAAGTAGTTAGAAGCACTCGGTGTGGTCGCGCACGCCGTAACAACCAACTTGGTCTCAATGCCACAAAATGGTGATAACAGTCGTCATCCAAGCCTGACAATGATATTGGCATCGAAATGAGCGAGGGTCGTAGTAGCAGGCTTATTGGCATCGTTCTGGCGGTCCTGGCGCCGTGTGGCACCGGTCACTACTACGTTGGCCTGTCACGCCGTGCAGTGTTTTGGTTTGCGTTGCCATCTCTGGCGCTGTTGACGTCGGCTGTGTTAGTGGCTGCTGGAAGTGGCACGTTCCGGTTGTGTGCTTTCTGTGTGTTCCTTGCCTTCGCGACCCTCGGTTGGGTCGGCCCAATCGTTGATCTGGCGCTGGTCAAGTCGTCGCGATTTATCCACATTCCTTTCCTAAAGGTTCTGTTCTTCGCTGTGATCATATTTGCCGCTGGGACTATTCTGCGGACCGCAGTTCGCGCAGGAGTGCTCGAAGCGTTCAAAATTCCCCCGATTGGCGGGGCAATGGGGCCAACTCTGCTGCCGCAAGACGCTTTCCTCGTCGACAAACTATACTATGGTCGTCAAATTCCGCTTACGTCGCGGCGCCTGCTACCTGCTAAGGCACCAGCAATTGGTGATGTGATTGTCTTCGAGTACCTGGATGTAGCTCGTACGTCCCCAAGACAGGATTTTACCAGTCGGGTAATGGCCACGTCCGGAGACAGGCTTGAATTTGATGATGGTCATCCACTCATCAACGGTTGGCGAGTACCGAATTGTCTTGTTGGCCAACACAAATTTGATTTCGGACACGGAGTGCCCCAGCAAGGTACCCTGTTTGTTGAGTACCTCGGTAACGCCCCCTACCTTACATGGTTCCAAGACGGCGCCGGCAAGGGGAAGGAAGGACCCTATGTTGTTCAACCTGGTGAAATTTGGGTTGTCGGGGACAATCGCAACAACTCCAGCGATTCGCGTTATTGGAATGGCGGTTTGGGAGGCGGTGTACCGATACCGTCGGTCAAGGGGCACGCGTCTTTTGTTTGGCTTTCGTTCCGTGCGGATGGCTTCATCTCTTGGTCCAGAGTTGGACATGATATCGAGGACATTCCTTTGGTCATCGCGCGGGAAGAAGCTCAACTCGGACCTGGAATTCGAGAGTGTCTTAGTCGCCGTCCGTCTCAAACCTTTCCACCAGGCCACACACAACCCTAACTTGACAGAACGAGTTAGTTGACGGCGGCCACGGCACACACGTCGGCGACTAACTACGGGGTTGAACCTGGCGCCCGGCTTCGTTGTGATTCCGCGTACTGTTTGGGCCGCAGGGTAAACCGAGGCCGTTCTCGAACGCAAAACCGCGTTCCCGTACGTCTCAGCGTTGCGACGCCAGTCGATTCTGGCTGGGGAATAGGCCGCACACGTTCGTTAGTGCGCGCGACGGCGCGCCTTCGCATGCGGACTAGGTGCGGGTCGGCGGACCTATATGCTTCTGCTAGCTAATCTGAGAGGCCCACAGAAATCGACACCCTCCTGACGAATTTACGCGTCATTCGATCACCACTGACCGAGTAGGGCACAAGAAGGCAAAAGAGCCTTCACATTGACTCCACGGCGAGTGGAGGGAGGCGTTCTCATGTTGGCTCGAACTTGGGCTCTGGGTTTAGTTTGTTCATTGGTCGGCATTGCGGCCGGCTTGACTGTGGGTTGTTCCTCAAGCGCGAAACCGACACCTTCTGTCGACACACACGCGGACGATCCCGAGTCTGACGCTGGTTCGAAGGTGGTCTCCGGGAATACTGATGACGAGCCGGATGTGGCCGCCGATGCAGGCACGCCTCAAGGCACCGTCGCAAAGTGCGTCCCATCGGCAATCGATGATCCCGACGACAACTTCACTGACTCCAACTGCGATGGCATCGACGGCGACAAGAACAAGGCCATCTTCGTTGCGACGACAGGGAGCGATACGGCGGACGGCTCGTTGGGAACGCCCGTTGCGACCCTTGGAAAGGCTATGGCGCTCGCGATTGCGAATAGCAAAGATGTTTACGCTTGTGCAGGTGACTACACGGAGAACATCGCCATCAATGCCGTTGGTCTGCGAGTTTACGGAGGATATGACTGCAAGCACAACTGGGTGCGAAACTCGAGCTCGCAAGCTCACCTCGCGTCGCAAAGTGGTTCAGCTCTCGAAATTACCAATAGCGACAAGCCCATTGTGTTCGATCGGGTCGATATCAGTTCAGCTGACGCTCAATCTGGGCTTAGCTCGATTGCAGTCTTCGTTTCCAAGTCCACCCAAGTGATCCTCAGGCGTGGCACGTACACGGCCGGTTCAGGCGGCAATGCCGTAGCACCCGCACCCGCGCCGGCCGCCACGAACAGCCTCAACAACTGCTTTGCATACGTTTATCCGAGCGGGTGTTATGGCGAACCCGGCACCAATGCTTACCAGTATTCTAGTTGCTTTCTGAATAATCAAGTCGGCAGTGCCTATTACATGACCGCCGCCAACGTCAGCGGTGGCTCGATCGCTCTTGCACCATTTTCGGACTACTCCCAATCCAACTTCTGCAAGAGTGGCGTCGCTAGTTACGGTGGCAAAGGGGGCGGTACCAACACGAGTAGCCCACAGCAGGGTAGCAATGGCACTCCGGGTGTTCCGGCATCAACTATGGGTACGCTC
>Ga0302323_100000893_pt1 | contig 24125 bp, 19 predicted proteins | sample Fen_T0_3_FD_201950 | JGI IMG/M metagenome (GOLD analysis project Ga0302323, IMG submission 201950) | Peat permafrost microbial communities from Stordalen Mire near Abisko, Sweden - Fen_T0_3 | ecosystem: Environmental > Terrestrial > Soil > Wetlands > Permafrost | place: Sweden: Abisko... | reverse complement strand
GTTTCCATCTCAAAATCTGTGATTGATGAATTGGAATTATCTATCCCGGATTTGGATACTCAAGAGGCGATTCTAATAATTACCCATCTCAGAAACGCAGAAAGAAAACTGCAGCAGCAAATTGAGATGCTGCGGGAAAAACAAATTCAACAACAAATAATCAACGCTCTAAAATAAGTAACATGACAAAAAAAATAACACAAAAAGATATTAACGATGCAGTCTGGAAAGCATGTGACACATTTCGGGGAAGCATTGACCCCAGCGTTTACAAGGATTATGTTCTCACTATGCTTTTTGTAAAATATCTGAGTGATGTGCATGATGATAAATATGAAACGCATTTGAAAAAATATAGCGGAGATAAAGAACGTGCAGATCGTGCAATGAAACACGAACGTTTTGTGGTGCCGGAACACAGCCATTTTAACTATTTGTTTGACCACCGGAACGAACTTAATATTGGCGAGTTAATAGATATTGCATTAGAAGATCTGGTAGAAGCCAACCGTACCAAACTATATAGCGAAGATGGTGCAGGAATATTCCAGAACATAAATTTCAACAGTAGTGTATTAGGCGATACAAAGGATAAGAACACCAGGCTGAAAAACCTCTTGCTCGATTTTAATAAAGAAACATTAAACCTTAAACCGTCACATCTTGAAGGCACTGATATTATTGGTGGCGCTTACATGTTCCTGATTGAAAATTTTGCAAGCGATGCCGGGAAAAAGGCCGGAGAATTTTTTACTCCAAAAGAGGTATCTACCCTGATTGCTAAACTTACAAAATCAAAACCTGGTTCACGGATCTGCGACCCTACTTGTGGATCAGCTTCGTTGCTTATTAAAGCAGGAGAAGAAGTTGGTTCTGATAATTTTTCACTATATGGACAGGAAGCCAATGGAAGCACATGGGCCCTGGCAGTTATGAATATGTTTTTACATGGCTTTGATAACGCTACCATTCGATGGGGAGATACAATCCGAAACCCGAAATTGAAAGAAGGTGATGCTCTGATGAAGTTTGATACTGTTGTTGCTAATCCTCCTTTCTCATTAGACAAGTGGGGAAAGAGTGATGATAAAGAAGAAAACAAAGCCAGCGACAGCTTTGACCCTGAAACTGACAAATATAATCGCTTTTGGAGAGGGACACCTCCAAAGAGCAAAGGTGATTGGGCGTTCATAAGCCACATGATTGAAACAGCTTACGAAGGCAAAGGAAAAGTTGGCGTTGTGGTACCACACGGAGTTTTATTCAGGGGTGCAAGCGAAGGGAAGATCAGGCAGAAAACAATTGAAGAAAATTTACTGGAAGCAGTCATTGGATTACCTGCAAACTTGTTTTTTGGAACTGGCATTCCGGCCGCTATCATGATTTTCAACAGGGCAAGAAAAGATAAAGGGCAAGACCCTGTTCTTTTTATCGATGCCAGTAAACACTATGAATCGGCTAAGAACCAAAACAGACTACGACCTTCAGATATTAATCATATTGTGGATACTTATCGGAAATTCAATGAGGGAAAACTGTCTGCCGGAATTGTTGAAGATAAATTCAGTTTTGTAGCAAAATTTGACGATTTAAAAGAAAACGAATTCAACCTTAACATCCCCCGTTATGTGGATACTTTTGAGGAGGAAGAAGAAGTTGATATTGCAAAAGTGCAAACTGAAATTGAGAAACTTGAAGCGGAACTGAAAATAGTTCAGGAAGAAATGAATAAGTATTTAAAGGATTTGAGAGCATAATTCTATCATTTTCAATTGAAAATATCGAATGGAGAATTTACCAATAGCAAAGCCATCTCTTAATAATTTAAAATCAAATGGAGAATAAAATATTAAGACCTAACCAGACTATTTTTGAACAAATTAAAAGACTGGACCAAACCAAAAATGAATACTGGACCGCAAGGGATTTAGCTAAGGTCTTGGAGTATTCTGAATACAGGCATTTTAAACCTGTAATTGACCGGGCAAAAGAAGCTTGCAAGAACAGTGGCTATAAGGTCGCAGACCATTTCGAGGATATCCTCGGTATGGTATCTATCGGCTCAGGTGCTGAAAGAGAAATTGAGGATATAAAGTTATCCAGATATGCTTGCTATCTGATTGTTCAAAATGCTGATCCGACTAAAGAAGTAGTTGCTTTAGGCCAATCCTACTTTGCTGTGCAAACCCGTTTGCAGGAAATACAGCAAATGAAAGCATATCAGCAATTGAATACTGAAGAAGAGAAACGGGTTTTTCTTCGGAAAGAAATGGCTGAGCATAACAAACATTTAGCAGAAGCTGCCAAAAGCGCCGGTGTAATTGAGCCGGTTGATTACGCAATTTTCCAAAATCACGGTTACATGGGTTTATATGGAGGACTTGATTCAAAAGGAATTCATAAGCGAAAAGGATTGAGGAAAAGTGAAAGCATTTTAGATCATATGGGCAGTACTGAGCTGGCTGCAAATCTTTTTCGGGCCACACAAACAGAAGAAAAACTGAAAAGAGAAAATATAAAAGGAAAACAAAAAGCTAATCAAACACATTTTGAAGTTGGCAAAAAAGTAAGGAAGACGATTGAGGAGCTTGGTGGCACTGTGCCTGAGAATTTGCCTGTAGCTGACAGTATTAAAAAGCTTGACAAAAAAGATGAACCGAAAAAAATAGACGGCAAAAGGAAACGATGATATTTTGTTAACTTACAATCAGATGGACAATAACAACATAACATATAAAGACTCACCTCTTGGCAAAATTCCAGTAGACTGGGAGGTGAAACGGCTTGCGGAAATATGTACAACATTTAAGAGTGGATATGGAATTACTTCAGAAGAAATAAAGGTAAATGGTGAGTATGCAGTATATGGCGGAAATGGTTTAAGAGGCTACACTAATAAGTTTACTCATGAAGGAAATTACTTCCTTATTGGTAGACAGGGTGCTTTGTGTGGGAATATTGTAAGAGTTTATGGAAAAAATTATATTTCAGAACATGCAATTGCAGTACAGACAGATGATAAAAATGATAATTTATTCCTTGCCTACAAACTTGATTTTCAAAATTTAAATAGACTCTCTGAATCTTCAGCCCAGCCTGGATTATCTGTGGAAAAACTGGTTAGACTTAAAATAACACTTCCACCACTCCCCGAACAAAAAGCCATAGCCTACATCCTTGGTCTGATGGATACAGCTATCAACAAGAACAACCAATTGATTGCTCAAAAAGAATTGCAGAAAAAATGGTTGATGCAAAATTTATTAACAGGGAAGAAAAGGCTGAAAGGGTTTGCTGAGGATTGGAAAGAATATCATTTAGGGGAAATGTTTTCAGAAAGAAATGATACTCGATATTTTGACTTACCACTTTTGTCTGTTGGCGCATCCGGGATTTATCCACAATCAGATTCAATAAAGAAAGACACTTCAAACGATGATAAATCCAAATACAAAAGAATTTGCCACGGAGATATTGGTTACAATACCATGAGGATGTGGCAAGGGAGAAGTGCTCTATCTAATTTAGAAGGTATCGTAAGTCCTGCATATACCATAGTAACACCTAAAAAGAATTCTGATTCTTTGTTTTTCTCTTACTTGTTTAAAACACCAAAATTGATGAATCTTTTTTGGCGCAATTCACAAGGATTAGTAGATGATACATTGAACTGCAAATACAAAGATTTTTCAATTGTGAAAATTCAACTGCCAGAAAGGAAAGAACAAACGGCTATTGCTGAAGTTTTGCAGGCAGCCGATAAAGAGATACAACTACTCAAATCCAAAACAGAAAGACTAAGGGAACAGAAAAAGGGTTTGATGCAGGTTTTGCTGACGGGGAAGAAGAGATTAAGGATATAGACTGTAAGGGCACAACATTTTGTGCCCGTTATATCACAAACAGATTAGATGAATAACTACAATCCCAATATCCATCACCGAAAATCCATCCGTCTTAAAGGATATGATTATTCACAGGCTGGATTGTATTTTATTACAATATGTGTTCACGATAAAAAATGTCTGTTTGGGAAAATTGAAAATAATGAAATGATTTTAAATGATGCCGGTAAAATCGCCGGTGAATGTTGGTTGAAAATTCCGGAACATTTTCCGAATGTTGTTTTACACGATCATATAATAATGCCAAATCATGTTCATTGGATTATTGAATTGATCAAAACCGATTTATCCGCGATTGATTCGGTGGTACCCGTAGGGGTTGAAAATTTTCAACCCCTACAATCGCCAAACGAATCACCATGGAATGAATTTCAAAAAATCATCCCACATTCCATCGGATCGATTATCCGGGGATATAAAATAGGCGTGACAAAATGGTTTCGGAATAATCCCGTTGGGGCTGTAGGGGTTGGAAATTTTCAACCCCTACCAATTTGGCAACGAAATTATTACGAACATATCATTCATGATGAAAAATCCTATGAACGTATTTCTGAATACATAATAAATAATCCAAAAAATTGGAAAGAAGATAATTTTTTAAACGAATGAGACCATTTTCCTGACATCAGGAAAATGTTTCATATCAAATAAAAGAATAATGGACACACCAAGCTTCAAAGAAGATCACATCAGTCAGATCCCTGCTCTGCAATTATTACAAAAGTTGGGTTACAAATATCTGAGCCCGGCAGAAACCGAAAATTTACGTAGCGGTAAAACCAGTAATGTTTTGCTTGAAGATATTCTGCGTAAACAGCTGAAGGAGATCAATTCAGATAAAAGAATCAGTTCAACAAAGACGACTTATATCAGTGATGCCAATATTGAGAACGGAATTCGTGCTTTAAAAGAATTACCGATGAACGAAGGTTACATTGCTGCCTGTGAAACGGTATACGACCTTATTACATTGGGAAAAGCTTTTGAACAGAATTTTGACGGAGATAAAAAAAGTATTACGCTTCAATATATCGATTGGAATCCGGAAACATTTTTAATAAATAACGTTTTTCATGTAACTGAAGAATACAGTGTAATGCGAAGCGCCAGTAAAGAACATTACCGACCCGATCTGGTTTTATTCGTGAATGGAATACCCATATGCGTTATTGAGTGTAAACGACCTGATATGAAAGAACCATTAGTTCAGGCTATCAGCCAACATCTGCGTAGTCAGCAGGAAGACGGCATCCGTTCTTTATATGTTTATGCACAGGTGATTATGAGTGTCGCAACCCAGGAAGCAGCTTATGCAACCAACGCTACACCTGAGAAATTCTGGTCAAAGTGGGAAGAGAAGGAAGGGTTCAATATTTTGAACCCATACAATGACGACGCCGAAAACAATTATAAAACCGAACTGGAGAATCTAAAAAATCAACCACTCCCAATAGGTCAGAAAGACAAATTGTTCAGCGAACGATTTAAATACGTGAGGCAATATTTTGATGATCTGGAAAAAGAAAATATTCTCCCTACAGTTCAGGATCAATACCTCTTTGGTTTGTGCAGACCGGAAAGAATGATGGATATTATTTTCAACTTTATTCTTTTCGATAATGGCGAGAAAAAGATTGCACGGTATCAACAGTTTTTTGCTATTAAGAAATCCATGAAACGCATCCTTCAGTTTAAAGAAGGAAGGCGGCAAGGCGGAGTGATTTGGCACACACAAGGTAGTGGTAAATCACTGACGATGGTAATGCTTGCACAGGCTATTGCATTGGAAAAATCAATCCGCAATCCCAAAATAGTTTTAGTGACAGACCGGACTGATCTGGATAATCAGATAACAGGCACATTCCGGAAGTGCGGAAAGTTTGTTGAGAATGCCACAACCGGGCAACGATTGGTTGAATTGCTGGAAAGTAAAAGTGATTCAGTCGTTACCACAATCATAAATAAGTTTGTGGCAGCTATGAAAAAAATAACCAGGCCGTTGGAGAGTCCCGATATTTTTGTCCTGGTGGATGAAGGTCACCGGACACAGCACGGAACTTTCAATATTGAGATGCAAAAGACATTACCCAACGCTTGTTTTATTGCTATGACAGGTACTCCTCTCTTCAAAAGAGATAAAAACACAGCAGCAAAATTCGGAGGCATTATTGATGCTTATACTGTTGATCAGGCTGTCAAAGACAAGGCAGTGGTACCATTGTTGTACGAAGGGAGACTGCCCAGACAAGTTGTTAATGCAAGTCCGTTGGATACATTCTTTGAAATGGTTTCAGAACCATTGACGGAATATCAGAAGGCAGATTTTAAGAAAAAATTCAGCCGTGCTGACCAGCTGAATGGAGCCGAACAAAAGATATATGCCACTGCCTGGAACATTAGCAGACATTTTCGGGATAACTGGCAAGACACTCCATTCAAGGCCCAACTGGTTTGTGATAAAAAAGTAAATGCTATCCGTTACAAAGATTTTTTAGATGAAATAGGACTTGTATCAACTGAGGTTCTTATTTCTCCATTGGATGAAAGAGAGGGAGAAGAAAGTGCTTATGAAAAATCTACCGATAAAGAAAGTCGTTTTTGGAAGAAGATGATGGACGAACATGGTAATTCAAAAACCTATGAGAAGAATATCATCAGTCGTTTCAAAAATCAGAAAGATCCGGAAATAATTATTGTTGTAGATAAGTTGCTTACCGGTTTTGACGAACCCAGGAATACAGTTTTGTACCTGACAAGAAATTTGAGGGGACATAAACTATTGCAGGCAATTGCAAGGGTGAACAGGATTTATTCTGATAAAGAATTTGGATACATCATTGACTATTATGGTGTGATTGAAAATCTGGATGATGCAATGCAAATGTATTCTTCATTTGAGGATTTTGACGATGATGATCTGATAGGAACTATCACAAATATCAACGATGAAATAAGAAAATTGCCTCAGAAACATTCGGAGTTGTGGGATCTTTTCAAAACCGTTACAAACAAACGTGATGCAGAAGCTTATCAGTTATTGCTAAAGGATGAGGCTGTCAGGGTAATATTTTACGATAAGCTGGCTGCATTCGCAAAAAGTTTGAAGCTAGCTCTCTCTTCTATTCAGTTTTATAAGGAGGTTGATGAAAAAACGATTAATCGTTACAAAGAAGATCTTACCATGTTCCTGAAGCTTCGTGTAGCAGTTGTTGAAAGGTACTCTGATGAAATTGACTATAAACAATACGAAGGACAAATTCAAAAACTTATTGATACACATATCACTACAGACAAAGTTGAAGTGATTACAGAATTGGTAAATATTTTCGAAAAAGATAAATTTCAGGAAGAAGTTGAGAAAACAATAGGCAAAGCAGCAAAAGCAGATAAGATTGCAAGCAGAACTTCAAAGCACATTTCTGAGAAAATGGAGGAAGATCCTGCCTTCTACAAAAAGTTTTCACAGATGTTGCAGGAAGCCATTCTGGAGTATGAATCAAATCGCATCTCTGAAACAATATATTTAAACAGAGTTCAGGAGATCATGAACAATGTTTTAGCCCACACCGACAGCGATATTCCCGAAGAATTAAAAGACAAAGATGTTGCAAAAGCATTTTATGGTTTATGTGTGGAATCTTTAAGTGAAAATATTCAGGATTATATTGTCAGGAGAGAAATTTCAACACTGGCAGCATTGAATATAGACGAGTTGATTCAACAGGCTGTTCTTGATAATAATAAACCAATAATTGATTGGCAATACAAAACGAATATCACAGGAAAACTGCAAATTGAAATTGGAGATTATTTAATTGACGAAGTGAGAGACAAATACCATCTCACACTTTCATTTGGGGAAATGGATGAAATTGCAAACAAGTGTCTTGAAGTTGCTAAAATACGTTACGGATAATGACATCCGCAATTCAATTTGGTTCAAAACAAATATATTTCCAATTGGAATATTCCAATCGGAAATCTTTAGGTATTACAGTTAAACCTGACTTATCTGTATTAGTAAACGCCCCTATTGACACATCTCTTGAAAAGGTTAAAGAAAAACTCCGGAAGAAAGCGCCATGGATAATCAGACAGCAAAGTTTCTTTCTTTATTTTCATCCCAAGACTCCGGCAAGAAAATATATTTCTGGTGAAACTCACCTATATCTCGGAAGGCAGTACCATCTTAGGATCATTCAGAATAACTTTGAATCTGTGAAATTGAAAGGGAAGTATATTGAAGTTTCAGTGAATGATAAATTAAGTGCTGAGCAGTTAGTTGGCGAATGGTACTTACAAAATGCAAAATTGAAGTTAAGAACAATAGCTCAGCCACTTATAGACAACTTTAAAAAGTACAACATTGAGCCGTCATCAATCGTGTTGAGAGACATGCCAACCAGGTGGGGAAGTTGTACGCCAAAAGGTAAAATTATTTTAAATCCTGAATTGATTAAAGCGCCTAAAGGCTGTATTGAATATGTAATCATTCATGAACTCTGCCATTTAGTTCATCATGATCATACACAGAAGTTTATTGACTTACAGACGAAAGAAATGCATGACTGGGAAAAATGGAAAATGAAACTGGAAAAACTACTTGCATAAAAAAAGAAAACATTTTTGATAACTATAGAGAAAATCACCTACTCGCAAATATATTCCTAACAAATATCTGTTAATATTATCCAAATCTGATTGTTTATCCTTAATTTAGTGTTAATTACAAAATCCATCACCACTTCCCTGCCTACACGGCAGGCAGGTTGCAGGCAGGCGTCACCAAGAAATTTAAAGACCCCTGCAAATCATTGATCTACAGGGGTCTGCGATTTCAAGAAGTGGTGCCACCAGGAATCGAACCGGGGACACATGGATTTTCAGTCCATTGCTCTACCGACTGAGCTATGGCACCTTCTTTTCGGACTGCAAATATATATCTCAAATCCGAGTAACCAAATACTTTGCTAAATTATTTTCTATTTGGAATCATTTTAACGATATGGTACCTTTGCATCCTCACTAATAAAAAAAGATGGATCTTCTTATTAACACACTCGACAACGGCATCAGGCTGGTTCATTATCGTATTCCGGGGTTAGTTGCCCATTGCGGACTTATTATCAATACAGGCTCACGCGATGAAACAGTGCCGGAACATGGCATCGCTCACTTCATCGAACATATGCTGTTCAAAGGAACAAAAAAACGAAAAGCATATCACATTCTCAGCCGCCTGGAAGATGTGGGTGGAGAACTCAACGCTTATACCACAAAGGAGGAAACTGCCATCCACGCTTCGTTTCTAAAGGAGGATTATGAAAGAGCCATAGAATTAATCAGCGATATAACCTTTAACTCCATATTTCCTGAAAAAGAGATTGAAAAAGAAAAAGATGTTGTGATTGAAGAGATAAATTCATATCTCGATAATCCTTCAGAACTTATCTTCGACGATTTTGAAGAACTGATTTTCTCAAACCAGCCAATTGGCCGCAATATACTGGGTACACCTGAATCTGTAAAATCATTTTCAAAAGAGAATATATGTGACTTTATTTCAAATAATTACAATACGCGGCAGATGGTATTCTGTTCAGTAGGGAATATCTCTGATGAAAAAATTATAAAGCTTTTTAAAACATATTTTGCAAACATTGTCACGGAAAAAAATGTTACCAGGAATAATAAGATGTGGTTATATAAACCAGCTTCGGTAACAAAAAAAATGGATACGTATCAGAATCATTGTATTATGGGAAACATTGCATATGATCTTAAAGATAAACGCAGGATGGGTATGTTCCTTCTCAATAATATTCTTGGCGGACAAGGACTGAATTCAAGACTAAACTTATCATTGCGCGAAAAAAACGGACTTGCTTATAATGTTGAATCAAGTTATAACCCCTATGACGATACCGGCATCTTCTCAATATATTTTGGTACTGATAGTCAGTATCTTAACAAAAGCATCGCTATAGCAATGTCTGAACTGAAAAAGCTTCGTACTTCAAAACTTGGTACAATCCAGTTAAGCAAAGCAAAAAACCAGATAAAAGGTTATCTGGCAAGAGGATATGAGAATCATGAAAGTCTCATGTTAAGTCTCGGTAAGAGCCTTCTTATTTTCAATAAAATTGACAGCATTGAAGAGCTGTGCAAAAAAATTGACGCTGTAACATCTTCAGAATTACTTGAGACCGCAAACGATATATTTGAACCTTCAAAAATGTCAACTTTAATCTATAAATAATAACAGTGATGCCCCCCTGCCCCCTTAAAGGGGGGTTCGTACTCGAACATAAACATACTACCTTTAAAAACGAGAACGAGTCCCGCTTTGCGGGATTGGGGGGCAAAAACAAAGAGAGGAATATGGGTTGGGGGCAAAAGGGAAAACGAAACTTTCGGTGTTGGGGCAAAAACAAAGATAGAAACAGGGGGGCAATGAAAAACGCGAAACAATGAACAAAAAGCTGGAACAATATATTGAAGAATTTTCTACACCTGCAGATCCTGTTCTTGAAAATCTTTACAGGCAGACTCATATCAGGTTCATAAATCCGAATATGGTTTCAGGTCATCTTCAGGGAAAATTCCTTGAATTCATCTCTCTCATGATAAGGCCTGAGAATATCCTCGAAATCGGAACGTTTACCGGTTACTCTGCAATATGCCTCTCCAAAGGGCTCCGACCAAATGGTAAACTAATTACGATAGAGCTAAATGATGAATTAACATCATTCTCCCATTCGTTCTTTTGCCAGGCTGCAGCGGATGAAAAAATTACCCAATTAACAGGAAGAGCACAGGATATTATACCCGGTCTGGATCTAATGTTTGACCTGGTATTCATTGATGGAGACAAAAGGGAATATATTGAATATTATAAGCTTATTATCGATAAGGTAAGACCAGGTGGATTCATTATTGCTGACAATGTCATGTGGGGAGGGAAAGTCCTGGAAAAAGAATCAACTGATCAACAGGCCATAGGGATTATGAATTTTAATACTATGATCCGGAATCAGACTATAATCGAGGATGTTATTATACCCTTGCGTGACGGATTAATGCTTATTCGTAAGAAGGAGAAATAAGTGGTACAGTTTTTGCGTTAACTGATTAAAAAATAATATGAAAAAAATATTTTTTATTACTCTATTTGTAATAGTTGCTTTTGGCCTTAAAGCACAGACAAACAAAGTTGATCAGCTTCAGGCTCTGGAACAAACACAGCCTGACAATCAAAATATTACAGCAACGGCTACATTAAAGGTATCAAGCCGTTTGTTTGCATCAAAAGATGATCTTACCTCTGTCATTCTTATAATCCCTGCTGACTCTGTAGTTGCAGTTCTGGATTCAGACAGTACATACTTTCATGTTATTTTTCAGGAAAATGAAGGTTATATTTTCAAACGTCAGGCAGTTTTGAATAAGGTACCGGTTAATGCTCAGCAGGCTGTCCAATCACAACCAGAAGTACAGGGAAATGAGCCCGTCCAGGATCAGCAGCAGAGCAGGCTTTCATATCTTGAGAATAAATATGGTTCGAACATGGCAGCCAGGCTCATTTCAGGAAAGATATGGAAAGGAATAAATTCAGATATGGTAAAAGACAGCTGGGGCACACCTGAAAAGATCAACAGGGTTGTAAACGGGAATATTATTAAGGAAGAGTGGATATTTAAAACCACATGGCTCTATTTTGAGAATAACACACTGCTTGAGTGGGGTCCGGTTAAAAAATAATTTTCTTCTCTTTAATATATGTCTCTATATTTTCTCTGCCCCTGTTTGCAGATAAAAAAAAATTCTTATTTTTGCGCGTGCAATTGCGGGAGTAGCTCAGTTGGTAGAGCACGACCTTGCCAAGGTCGGGGTCGCGGGTTCGAGTCCCGTCTCCCGCTCAAACGAGAGGCTGTGAAAACAGCCTCTTTTATTTAATTGCAATCCCTCCTGATTTACACTCAATTATTAATTCAACATAAAGCAAATTGTTTTAACTTTCGCAGGCTTTACAATGTTGAACATACTCTTAATATTATAATTATGAAACAATCTTTATTATTGATCATTTTGTTGATTGCAATTGGTCTTTTTTCATTTAAAACACAGAACAAAGAGACGGGATTATCAATACCATCTGAGAAGTTCACTTTACCTAATGGTTTGACTGTTGTACTGAATGTTGATAAATCTGATCCGATAGCAGCTCTTGCGATATACTATCATGTCGGATCGAGTCGTGAAGTTCCCGGCAAAACCGGATTTGCTCATCTCTTTGAACACATGATGTTCCAGAAGTCGGAGAATGTCGGTGAAGATCAGTTCTTTAAAAATATTCAGAATGCCGGTGGCATATTAAATGGCAGCACAAACCAGGATAGGACCAATTATTTTGAAGTTATCCCGAAAAATGCTCTTGAAATGGCGATATGGATGGAATCAGACAGGATGGGATACCTTACAAATACTGTTACAAAAACTTCTCTGGCAAATCAGCAGAATGTGGTTCAGAATGAAAAACGAGAGAGTGTGGACAATGCGGCTTATGGATTTAATCAGGAAATTATTACAAAAAATCTATTCCCAAAAGGTCATCCGTACAGCTGGACTGTTATTGGAGAGATGGAAGATCTCACCAGTGCTACAGTTGAAGACGTTAAAGCCTTTCATAAGAAATTCTATGCGCCAAATAATGCTACTCTTGTTATCTCCGGAGACATTAACAAGGAAGATGTTAAGGCTCTGGTAATTAAATATTTTGGTGAGATACCTTCCGGTACAAATATTGAAAAGAGAGGCGCCATGCCGGTTTCTCTAAGCTCAACAGCCAGACTTTATCACGAAGATAATTTTGCCAAGGCTCCGCAGCTGACAATGGTATTTCCATCTGTTGAACGATACTCAAAAGATTCATATGCTCTTAATTTTCTTGGCGACTTGTTAGCCGGGACTAAGAAGTCTCCCCTTTACGTTGAATTGGTAAAAGAAAAAAAACTTACTTCCCGAGTTATGGCAAGAAATGGTTCACAGGAGCTGACGGGTAGTTTTAGTATCACGGTTACAGCAAACCCCGGGGTCAAGCTAACCGATGTTGAGAAAGACATATTTGAAGGGTTTGAAAAATTTGAAAAGGAAGGATTCACCAATGAAGATCTCACCAGGATAAAAGCAGGTTATGAAACCCGCTTCTATAACTCTTTTGCAAGTGTCCAGGGTAAGGCATTTCAGTTTGCAGAATATACAATGAACACAGGAGATCCTGAATATTACAAAAAAGATCTTGCAGCTATTCAATCTGTTACAATGGAAGATGTAAAAGCTGTGTTCAATAAATATATCAAGGGCAAGAATTTTGTTGAAACAAGTTTAGTACCAAAGGGTCAGATAAATCTGATTGCTGAAGGATCAAGGAATTCGGGTATTGTTGAGGAAGATGTAACAAAAGCGGCAGAAGTTAAAGCTGATTCAACAAAAGAAGAGCCCATTGTTAAGACACCTGCCAAACTCGACAGGTCAGTCATGCCTAAGATAGGTCCCGATCCTGAAGTAACCATCCCAACACCCTGGAAAGCATCGCTTAGCGACGGAATGAAGATTTGGGGTATTGTTCAAAATGAACTGCCTCTGATTCAATATTCAATAGTTATTGATGGTGGTCATATGCTTGATAAAACTGAAAAAGCGGGAGTTGCTAACCTGGTAGCTGCAATGTTGAATGAGGGAACCAAAAACAAAACTCCCGAACAGCTCGAAGATGCAATAGGTCTGCTTGGCGCTTCGATAAGGGTATCCTCAGGGAACGAAGACATTACTGTGGAAGTAAGTTCTATGTCAAAAAACTTTGAAAAAACACTTGCTCTTGTTCAGGAGATCCTTCTTGAGCCAAGATGGGACTCTGAAGCGTTTGCTCTGGCGAAAAGCCGGATAGTAAATAATCTCAAGCGTAATGCAGCAAGTCCCGATTATCTTGCCTCCAGTACGCTCAATAAACTAATGTTCGGCGATAATATCCTTTCCATAGATGCCACAGGAACAGAGACTTCTGTGAATGCGATTACAATCGATGATCTTAAAGAATATTATGCCAAATATTTCTCGCCATCTATCTCCAGGTTCCTTATCGTGGGTGATATAGATCAAATAAAAGTAAAGTCAGCCCTTGCGGATTTGAATAAGAATTGGAAGCCTAAAGAGGTTGTAATTCCGGCGATTAAAGTTCCTGGGCCCCCTGAAAAAGCTCAGATCTATTTTGTTGATGTACCCGGAGCAAAGCAATCCGTTATCTCAATCGGAGCACCGTCTCTTCCCAGAATAAATCCTGATTTCTACCCTGCTACTATCGCAAATTATAAACTTGGTGGCTCATTCAATGGTATTTTTAATCTGATCCTAAGAGAAGAAAAAGGATTTACATATGGAGCAAGGTCAAATTTCAATGGTGCTAAAAATTATGGAACATTTATCGCCACCTCACGGGTTCGTACAAATTCAACTCTTGAGTCTGTCACAATTTTCAAAACAGAGATGGAGAAATACCGTAAAAATATTCCTCAGGAGTATATCGACTTTACAAAATCTTCTCTGCTGAAGAATAATGCTCTGAGATTTGAAACATTAGGCAATCTGCTTAGTATGCTGAATACTATGACTTCATTTAATCTTCCGGTTGATTTTATAAAGCAGGAAGAAAGTTTCATTAAAGGTCTCACAGTTGAAAAGCAGCTGGAATTGGCAAATAAATATATAGATCCTGCAAAAATGTATTATGTAGTTGTCGGAGACGCAAAAACGCAGCTTGATGACCTTGAGAAGGTTGGATTAGGTAAACCTGTACTTGTAAAATAAAAAGGATCAATAAATTTTTTTAACCTCAAACAGGCACAGAATATATAGTGTAATAAATTTGTAGAGACGCCCAATTTGGGCGTCTCTACTATTTCATGAGGTGTAACACATAGATTTGTCCCGGTTAATTCAGTTCACTGTTTTTATTAAGAATTTTTTATTATAAATTTGCACCACTTAATTCCGCCCGGATGGTGGAATTCCCGCTAAAGCGGGACAGGGTCCGACACGCAGGACTATGTTGATTGATATATTATAAGATGATTCCGCCCGGATGGTGGAATGGTAGACACGCAGGACTTAAAATCCTGTGACCATTACGGTTGTGCGGGTTCAAGTCCCGCTCCGGGTACGGAGAAGCCTCGCAGAAATGCGAGGCTTTTTCATTTTAAAGTAACTACATTTAAAAACAGATGACAGCAAGATCAGACAGATAGCCTCTCTCATCTCAGTATAACATCTCTTTTCAATTTTATATCCTGCGATGAAGCTCCAACCAGAATTTCAAGCTTACAAAGGTCATTGTCCCATGTATGTGTCTTTTCGTTCCAGTACATAAGATCTTTTACCGGAATTAAAAGCTTAATAGTTTTGCTTTCAGATGGAAGAAGCGCGGCCCTTGAAAATGCCTTCAGCTCTTTTTGAGGCCATTCAACTGAAGGATTAACGCGGTGTACATATACCTGCAACACCTCGTCAGCAAATATTTTTCCAGTGTTTTTCAGATTTACCGAAACGGAAATTACTTCATTTGTACCGTACTTTTCTTTATTTGTCTTCAGGTTGCTGTACTCAAAAGTTGTGTAAGTGAGGCCATAGCCAAAAGGATACATTACAGATATGTTTTTTGTGTCGTACCAGCGATATCCTATAAGCGATTCTTCTGAATAAAATGCTGTATTCGGGTCAGATTTTTGAGATTTTTCTCCCTCTTGTACGACTTTTCCTGCCGCGTCAGTTTTTGAAACAAGATTGACAAAGACATCTGAGTTTTTACCTCCCTGCGGGTAATTTTTCAGTGCGTAAGCCGGGGAATCTTCCAGTTTAACAGGCAGTGTGAAAGGCAATCGGCCGCTCGGAGAAATATTGCCAAGAAGAACATCGGCTAAAGCATTTCCTCCCTCCGAACCATTAAACCATGAAATAAGCAGAGCTTTTGAAATTGGGTTTATAATATTAAGATCATTTGGAGCGCCGCTTGTGAGAATAGTTACAATGTTCTTGTTCACTTCCGAAATACTGGTAATTAATTTATCCTGACCAGAAGGTAAAAAGATGTCTTCTCGGTCACTTCCTTCTGTTTCAATTGCCCTGTTATCGCCACCAATAAAAATGACTAAATTAGCTTTAGCTGCCACCTCGATCGCTTCTTTTGTAAGTTTCTGAGCGATTAATTCCTTTTCATGTGCTGCTTTTTCAAGTTCTTCGGGTGTCTTTTTCCTGAACCTGTCAGCAAAACTAAACTGAACCGGTTCATATCCCTGAGCATAAATGATCTGCGCTTTGTCTTTTATGCGATCCTTCAATCCCTCTAAAGGTGTTATTTCGTATAAAGTCTTCACTCCTGCGCCTAACCCGCCCGAAGACATCTTCTGAGATGCATTTGCGCCAATAACTGCAATAACTAATTTGTTGTCAAGCTTTAAAGGAAGCACACCATCATTTTTAAGCAGAACGATTGATTTGCATGCAACATCATAAGCAATTTTCTGCTGGGCTGGCTGAGAAGTAACTTCTTTGTTTGCTTCATTTTCATGAACCGGTTTTATAGCTAGCCTGACACGCAATATTTCACGAACCCTCTGGTTAATAATATCTTCGGAGACCAAACCTGATTTGACTGAATCAAGTAGGGCTTTCCCGAAATATTTTTTATCAGGCATTTCAACATTGAGTCCGTTTTTTATAGAATTCATAGTGCTGTGAGTACCTCCCCAATCAGAAATAACCATTCCTGCAAATCCCCACTCATTACGGAGTATTTTATTGAGCAGCAAGTCATTTTCTGCACACCACCAGCCGTTAACTTTGTTATATGCAGCCATAACTCCATAAGCATCAGCTTCCTCGACTGAAGCTCTGAAGGGTGGAAGATATATCTCGCGCATAGCACGTTCACCAATGATAACATTAACACTTCCACGGTTGTTTTCCTGGTTGTTCAAAGCAAAATGCTTAATACAGACTGCAACTCCATTCTCCTGGGCACCTTTGGTGTACCCTACTGCCATTCGTGAACTTAGAAAAGGATCCTCGCTTAAATATTCATAAGTTCTTCCACCGGTTGGGATCCGTTGGATGTTTATAGCGGGTCCAAGTATCATGTCTTTCCCGCGTAAGCGCGCTTCACGGGCCATTCCCGTTCCATAGCTGTAGGCCAGCTCCGGTGACCATGTCGCTGCCAGGGCTGACCCTGTCGGAAAAAATGTTGCTTTATCATTCTGAAGACCAAGCGGATTCCAATTGTCAGGTTGCATTTCCTCGCGGATACCAAAAGGTCCGTCAGCATATTTCATGTCAGCTATTCCCTGACTAGGTACTCCAGCTGAAACAAACATATGTTTGGCATGCAGCATATCTGTTTTTTCAGCGATTGTCATTTTGCTGATTATTTCATCGATCTGTTTATCATACTGGAGAAGGCCAGACCTATGTACTTTTTCAGTTGTTGTACTGACCAGAAGAACTACGATAGCTGCTAATGCGAAGATTCTTGTTATTCTCATATCTCTATGTTTGGCTAAAAAATTTCTGTTGAATTATTGTGGTTTGTAAATATACTTGACTTCAACAATATATTATTCCCAATAAATCACAAATATTTCCCGGTTTCAGAAGTACGAACAGACGTATTTATTCTGGTCACTAAACTACTACCGCACGGATTGTTTAACTTAGAAAGTAAAGCTGGTTGCAACTTTTGTCCATTCGGGGTACCAAAAAAGAGTGAGAGTGTGAGCGAGAGCAAGCACATTCACTCTTTTTTCCTCGTTCCTACTCTCACTCTTATTTTGTTACCTCATTAAAATGCACCTGAGCCCATTCTATCATCTGCCCGATTATAGGCATCAGACTTAAACCAAGTTCTGTCAGTGAATACTCAACGCGCGGTGGTATTTCAGCATAAGCCTTTCGCTTCAACAAGTTATCCTGTGCTAGCTGTTTCAGTGTGCTTGTAAGCATCTTTTGTGAAATATCGGGTATCGCTTTACTTATTTCCTTATACCGCATCTTGCCTTGAGCCTGAAGGCTGCATAATATCAGCAGGGACCATTTATCAGCAAACCGGCCTAATACATTTCTTATAGGACACGTCGGGAATTTCAGATCAAGTTCTTTCATTATTATTATTTTACTGCTGCAAATATACAAGTTAAACTCAAAAAGAGAGTGATAATCAAATAAGGTTATTACTGTTAAAAAGGGATATTAAAAATAAAATATATTTATATACATATATTGTTGATAATCAACATTTCTAACCAATAACGTGCGTAACATACCTGTTTGCTGGTTCCGTCATGCTGGCGTATTTTTGCAGATGATTATTAAATAAAAAAATAAATGAACAATTTGAAACAGTTAAACGGATGGACTGGAGATGGTGGATATACTTCACGTACTTCAGCACAAAGCTATCTGGCTTCAGGCGCAATTAACATGACTTCTACCGGTTGTGGTTCCATCATACCATTAAAATTAAAATTAAATTATGATGAAAATATGTAAAAACTTATTCATTACAATGCTTATAGCATTTGTAATGCATCCGGTTGTTTATGGACAGATTTCTGATTTATTTGTCAATGCAAACTCCGGAAATGACCATAGCATTGGATCGAAAGAACAACCATTAAAAACATTGAATGAGGCAGCCGAGAGGGTCAATCATGCCAATGGTAAAGGAGCGATTACGATATATCTTTCTGAGGGTATATATGTGCTCGAAGCAACAGCAACTTTTCATCCGGTGAACTGGCATTTATCTAAAGATGAACGATTGACTATACGTGCAACAGTTTTACCGGATGATACCGTGTGGAACCCCGGAATGATGCCGGTAATTGTATCGGCAATGCCTTTTGATTTTAAGCCTAACGGGCGACAGGATCCGCTTGGTGGAACTTCATATGGAATACAGATTGAAACAAGTTACGTTACCATTCAGGGTCTGCGGGTCCTGGGTACTCCGGTTCATGAAAGGCCAAAGGAAGGAATGGTAAGGCGGAATTATCCCATTGTAAGAGAAGGCAGAAATCTCGACGATCTAAGAATTACTCAGTGCCTTTTTGTCGGCGATAAGGTTGCAATTCCTAACCATCTGGCAATACTGGCCAGCGGTCAGGGAGTAGTTGTTGATCACTGTGTTTTTTATCATTGTAAAGATGCAATTGTATTCTGGTTTTCGGATCGGCCCGCCGAACATTGTGAAGTACATCACAATCTGTTTATTAGCAATTATGGCGCGGCTGTTTGGTCATGGTCTGCCGCCGAAGATTTAAAATTTTACAATAATGTCGTTGAAAACACAAATGTTTTTTGGATTTTAAACAAAGATGAAAAAGTGTCTTTCTCGTTATCAAACTCCCTTATTTCAGGCTATAATGAACTTGTTAACAAAGGAGGTGGTCCTGCAGGTTTTGGTGAAAAGGCTGACCCTGGTAAATTGAAATTTGGCAAAGATGTTATCATTAGAAAAGAAGGTAATGTGCAAATAGAAGATGATCCTGTAAAACGAAACTATCTTCATATTATTCCGGGGACACCTGGTTCCGACCTGGGAGCAGGACTTTTCAATCAGTAGTGTAGTTATTCTTCACATTATTGAGAAGTAATAATTGATTTACAAAACAGACTCCGACGTGGTTTAGAAATGGGATGAACAGTCTCATTTCCTGAAATTACTTCCCTTTTACCGAAAAGTGTTACCGACTGCGATTTTTTCTGATGCATCTTTGTACCATGAATTTATTTACAATTAATCATAATTAAAAAATCAAAAATGAAAACTAAAATAATCACAAGAAGAGCACTCACAACAGTAATATTAATTGCAGGAGTTGCAACATTTAACAGTTGTACTACAAAAAGCGGAACCATTTCAGTCCGTCAGTCAGAAATCGATTCACTCAGGAACGAGATTAAGTTGATGACATCAGGTAACACAGAACTTGCCAAAAATCTGGCAACATTCGACACACTTGACTATACTGTATTCAGTAATGCACAGTGGGTGAGACTTCACGAGAGCCATTCAAAGGACGTTAAAGTTAATTGGCCTGATGGACATTTCACCGTTGGCATTGAAAAACATATTCAGGATCTAGCCGCTATGTTTGTTTATGCCCCTGACACAAGGATCAAACAGCACCCGATCCGTTTTGGAAACAGCACCGGAGAATGGACTGCAGTTACAGGTATCATGGAAGGAACATTTTCAAAACCTATGCCTATTGGAAATGGGAAATTTATCCAGCCCACCGGAAAATCTTTCAAGTTACCGATGTGTACGATCGGACATTGGGTTAACGGAATCATGAATGAGGAATACCTCTTCTGGGACAATCAGACCTACATGAATCAGTTAGGATTAGGTAAATAATTACTCAAAAAGTCGAAGACATTTGTTCATCTGGTTGCAACTTTTGTCCGTTCGGGGTACAAAAAAAGAGTGAGAATGTGAGCGAGAGCGAGAGCGATCACTCTTTTTTCTCAAAACTCACTCTCACACTCACTCTTTCCCCGAGCCCTGCGCTCTGAGTCCTCGAGCTTTTTCCAAAAACAAGTTTTTCGGCAAAGATGCAACCAGAAATCTTCTTTTGGTAGCACCGTCTGACTTCCTTTAATATTGCAGGAGGTTTTCCAGCATTGGTGCTTCATTCTGAATATAATTCTTGAAAGGTGATGTTTGTTTTTATAAGTCAGTGAGATTATCTTTTATAAGGACAAGGTCCTTCTCTCCCCTCCCTTTCATATCCTGATAATCCTGAGATGTGATAGTACGAGCCATAAAATCATTCTGAAGGTTTGATTTACGGAGTTCAAGTTTCTCCAGTCCCTTTTTTGTCTTTTGGATCTCATCCCTTCTGATAGTCATCCTTCTCAAAGAGTTTCTCCAATGGTTTCTTGTAAAGGTCAACGATCTGAGCAGAAAATGATATAGTTGATAAAATATCCTCGATACTCTCATGAACATCCTGAATCCTCTGTCTTTGTTTACATTTGTCTTTGCAACAGAGATAATTGTTATGGAGTTTCCCCGTGTGACTGCGACAGGCATATGCAGTGAGTGATTTATCATGTTCAGGACACTTTAATAATCCTTTCAGAGGATAAAGGGAGGATGAGATGTATAGTAATTTTAGAGGTGAAGGTTGCAACTTTTATTTTTCAAAAACAAGATTTTTACAAAAGTTGCATCACTTATGTTTCATATGGCTAAAACGTGGTAAGGATAATCCCTCCACATTATCATATTTATCAGGACTTTCCAATGTTTTACTGAGGAAAGTAGCTAATATGCTTAAGGATAATGAGAACTTCCACAGGGATTTCATCTTAATCTCTTCTTTAATACTTTAAGGCACTTATACTTCTGGTTCCGTGCACTTTCGTAACGAGTGTTCCTGATTCCTTTTGGTCTAATTGTCAGTTCCGGTACTTGTTCTTAACATAAAAGGTTGCCTCGGCATAGCTGAAAGCAGTAAATATACCAAGCCCGTTTGTAACATTAGTTACAGGTTCCGAGAGTGCCCTGGAATCTTGTGTCCGGTTTTCATAGAGATTTGCATATTCCTGGTTAACGCTGTAAACTTTTATAACATGTTTGCCATATTTGGTCAGAACACGTGAACTGATTGTGTAACTGTTTCCTATGAAAGGCTGTGATCTCATCCTGAAAATCCCTAAATTTGAGCCGCCACCCGGGAAATTGCTATCGCCTGATACAATTGCTGAGGCTGTTGAATCCGCACTTTCAATAACCACATAAAAATAGCTCTGATCAGGATTATCCCATGTTATTTGAAGATCGCCCGAAGAGCTTTCGTCATTTTGAGGAGGTCCGAAAGTTCTCACAGTATCGATAAGTATAATATCGTTGGTCAGAGGTTGAATGGTGGTACTGGCGGGGACTTTTGTCGATGAGGTAATTTCATTTCCATTATATTCAATATTAATAGAGTATGTCTCTCCAATCCTGATGGGCAAATCGCTTCCCTCATAACTGTAGTAACCTTTCCCTATATCAGTTAAAACATATTGCTGGCTATTCCAGGAAATAGTCGCCTTAGCGCTCTCAACAGGTTCATAAATAGTGTCAGCGGAAGAAAAGGGTAGTGATTTGACAAGGTGGATGCTGTCGACCTTTTCATCCTGATAGAGGTATCCGCTGAGCACCAGGAGGCTATTGTTGTTTGAATTCGACAGTTTTTCACATGAATATAGCGTAAGAATCATCGTAAATGCTATTAAAATTATCCTTTTCATCATTATATCATTTAATTCGGACAGTAAAAGTGAGATTTGGAGTAAATCCAAGATATTTCACGTCAGTAACATTCATTTCATTGCCTTGAATGGCAAATTCTTTGTACCATATATTTTTCCTGTTGTAGGCATTAAAAATTGAAAATGCAAGTGTCTTGTCAGCCACAATCCCCTGCCATGTATAGGATGCTGAAATATCCATCCTGTGATAAGCCGACAACCGCAGGGCATTTTTGTCACTTACATGAATGAAGCTGTTAACAGAACCGTCAAGCATAGTCATCTGATACTGGTCGATCGGGGCTGTATATGGCTTCCCTGTTGCAAATACAAAAGTGCCGGCAAAGTCCCAGTTGCCTGCTTTCCTGGTATATACCGCTTTAAACTCATGTGTCTGATCCTGCGATGCATAAAACGGTTTTCCGTAATTCAGATCAGGAAAAGTATTGACCACCTGGCTGAGAGTATAGGCTATCCAGCCAGTATTCAGACCATATTTTTTCTGCAGCATGATTTCAACACCTTTTGCAATTCCCCGTCCCTTAGAAAACTGATCCTGCCTGTCAACACCGTTGGGCCGTCCGATTGTGGTGGTGCGAGAAGAATATTCCGTGAGGCCGTCAAGTTGCTTATAATAGCCTTCCACATCTGCAAGCCAGCTGCCCTTCTCCCATGTAAACCCAGCAATATAATGGTAGGCTGAGCTAACCGGGATCACCGAATTGTCGGCCATAAGCCAGAAATCTTTGCTTCCCTGCAAAATATCTTCCCTGATAATTCGTGTAATGAACTGGTAGTATCTTCCTGCTGCCACCTTCAACCGGAAGTTGTCATTTATCTTGTACCCAGCAGAAAACCTTGGTTCATAATATGTTTCTCGCGTTACATCGTAATAGGTCGTTCTTATCCCCAACGTCAAATCAAATTTTTTATTGAGTTCAATCCTGTCCTGAAGATAAACAGCTGTTCTGAAACCATGCTGCAACTTGTCATTTACCTTTATTGTATCACCGAAATTGAGCTTATATGAGATGTCATTGTAAATATGCTCGAGACCAAATTCGAGCCTGTTCCAACTACACAGCTGCAATTCATTATTAATGCGCAGGCTGTAATCCTTGACATTATTGTCTTCCAGAGTATTCGTCGCGACAGGATTGGTTATGACGGTTGAAGTATCTGATGAAGTTGTGTTTTTAATATTTCTGTTGCTGAAATAATCGGAATATGAAACAAACGCAGAGCTATTGAATTTATCGCTCCATTTTCCATGCCACTGAGCACTTGCTCCCGTATTTCCCCACCCTGCCAGGTCGGTAATTCGTGTTGTTGCTGCTGACTGACCGCTCTGAAACCCAAAATTGCTCATATCCCTCGAATTATTGAGATTGTCCTTGCCATTGTACAAACTCAGTGCAAGCTCATTCCTTGAGTCCAGCCGCCATGAAAGTTTGGTATTTAAATCATAGAAATAGAAGCTGGGTATCTGAGTCTGGGTCCGAGTTCTCCCAAAACCACCGGGACCACCTGAAGGTTGCTGCGTTGTGGTGCTGCTTTTATCTGAGTAAATATTGTAGATCTTGGTGAATAGTCCTGTCCTGATAATATCAGTGTAGGAGCGCCTGACAGCGATTTGCAGTGATAGCTTATCCTTGACAATAGGAATATCCATGGCACCATTGAAGCTAAGGAGACTTAACGAGGCAGTCGCCTTGAATTTCCTATAGTCTGCAAGCCGACCGGTAATTTCCATCACACTCGAGGTTCTGCCTCCGTATCTTGCCGGAAATCCGCCCTTGATAAGTTCGATGTCGTCGACGGCATTTGCATTGAATGCGCTGAAGAATCCATAGAAATGGTCAACAT